>TARA_B110000858_G_scaffold39639_1_pt1 | contig 26976 bp, 27 predicted proteins | sample TARA_B110000858 | Tara Oceans TARA_B110000858 (sample SAMEA4398247) | marine metagenome | biome: Polar Biome; feature: [SRF] surface water layer (ENVO:00010504); material: water (ENVO:00002006), including particulate matter (ENVO:01000060) such as... | depth 5 m | reverse complement strand
CCATGTCAGATGGCACTGCAGATATCATTATTGGAACCCATAAACTGCTTCAACAAGATATTAACCCAAAACGCTTAGGACTCTTCATACTTGATGAAGAGCATCGATTTGGTGTTACTCAAAAAGAAGAGATAAAAAAATACCGTGCAGAAATAGATGTACTAACGCTCACCGCTACTCCCATTCCTCGCACACTAAATATGTCGATATCTGGGATCAGAGATCTTTCCATTATTGCTACCCCACCAGCACGCCGTTTAGCCATAAAAACATTTGTACAAGAATGGAAACAAGATAATATTCGTGAAGGGATCTTGCGTGAAATAAAACGTGGGGGTCAAGTTTACTTTCTTCATAATAAGGTTGAAGATATAGACCGTGTTGCTCGTGATATTGAACGGCTATTACCTGAAGCTAAAGTTGCAGTTGCACATGGTCAAATGCGTGAACGTGAGCTTGAACAAGTAATGCTGGACTTCTACCATCAGCGTTTTAATGTGCTCGTCTGCACCACAATTATCGAAACAGGTATCGACATTCCCTCTGCCAATACTATCTTCATCGATAGGGCAGACAAATTAGGCTTAGCGCAGCTCTATCAGATCCGAGGTCGCGTAGGCCGTTCACATCATCGAGCCTATGCCTACTTAATAGTACCCCCCCAAAAATCAATGACCAAAGATGCGATAAAGCGTTTAGAAGCGATTGAATCTATTGAAGACTTGGGTGCCGGCTTCACCTTAGCAACACATGACATGGAAATCCGTGGCGCAGGTGAACTTTTAGGCGATGACCAAAGTGGTCAAATGCAAGAGATTGGTTTTGGCTTGTATAACGAACTCCTTGAACGAGCTGTTAACGCATTAAAATCAGGCCAAGAACCGACTTTATCAATGTCCGATAGAAAATTTATCGAGATAGATTTACATGTTCCCGCCCTTATTCCTGATGACTATCTCCCGGATGTCCACACCCGCCTTGTTCTCTATAAACGAATTGCAGCAGCAAAAGACAATGAGGCTTTAAAAGAATTACAAGTTGAAATGATCGATCGATTTGGGCTGCTTCCCGAGCAAAGCCAAACCTTATTTGCCATTCATGAGTTACGGTTTAAGGCAAAACTGCTTGGCATTCGAAAAATAGATGTTTATGAGCAAGGGGGCCGTATTATATTTGAACAAACACCCAATGTTGACCCCATGACTCTTATTCAGTTAATACAAAATAAACCCACTAAGTACAAGCTAGATGGCCAAGATAAACTTCGATTTACTGACAATATGCCCGAAGCAGATGACCGTTTATTAGTACTCAATGATTTATTAAACAACTTACAAAAAAACTAATTAAATCTATATGTGCGCAGTCTTAAGTGAGCATGGTAATAAAAAAATTATAAATTAGTAAAATAAAAACTTTAAGCTATTTTTTCTAACCTTCCTGTCTTAGTAGACTTCAATGCTGCAACAATCGTTTGGCAGTTCGCTCTTGCATCCGCAACTGACAAATCCGGCAAAGTATTATTTAAAACACAATCACTAAAATGTTCTATTTCTTTAACAAAATGATTAGCTATCTCCAGTTTTACTTTGTGTTGTTCTCCTGCATCAGTCCACCATGAGATAACTGGTGCATCATCAGGGTTTTGCCATACCGTATCGCACTTTACTCCGCCTAGTGTGCCAATAACTTCATACTCACTTCGCCGCGCACGTTCAAAGCTCATATCAAAATGGGCATATCGGCCATTATCAAAATCCAAGATACCGCTCAAACTTATATCTGCCCCACTCTCCAACAATTTAGCCATTGCCATTACTGATTTAGGCTCACTATCAAACCATTTTCGCGCTGTATGAACAGCGTATGGCCCAATGTCCCACATCGCACCACCACCATTATCAATGTCTCTCTCCAAACGATACATTCGTGCTGGTTTCATAGGAAAAGAAAAGCATGTCTTTACAGTTCTCACTTCTCCAATTGCACCTGATTTAATCAACTCCTCTACATAATCATGTTGAGGATGAAAACAGTACATAAACCCCTCCATAACATACACATTCTGTTGTTTGGCTGCACTCGAAATCGCATCAATATCTTCAACGGATAAAGCCATGGGTTTTTCAATCAAGACATGCTTACCTTGCTCAATAGCTTTAAGCGCCCACTCAGTATGTTCTTCATTAGCCATAGGTAAATAAATCGCATCAATATCAGCATTATTTAATAATAAATCAGGAGAATCGTAAGCCTTAACATCTGTTTCATTCGGTGCATACTTTGCCAAAATATCAGCCGCAGCTCCCTGTCTACGACTAGCTATTGCAATAAGCTTACTATTACCAGCTTCAATAATGGCTGGCATTAAGCGTTCATTCACCCGTGCAGCGCCTAAAATTCCCCAACGTACAACTTTCATGTTTCACTCCCTAATGTATTATTACCACTCATCATACCTAATTAAACCTAAGGCAATTAAAGTAGCATCGCAAAAAGCGACTTTTTATCATTTCAATTTTAACCTATGGTAAGCTCACAAGCAGTTTACCAATCAACAATAAGGAATCTATCATGACTATCGAAATAGGCCAGCATTTACCCTCAGGAGAACTAACTGAATGTAATGAGTTTGACCCTAAAAATGGCTGTCCCATGAATCCAAAGCCTCAGGATGTCTTAGCATTAAGTAAAGGTAAAAAAATTGTCATCTTTGGTGTTCCAGGTGCCTTCACACCCTTATGTTCAGCACAGCATTTACCTGGCTTTGTAGAGTATGCTGACAGTATCAAATCTAAAGGCGCTGATGAAATTTGGTGTCTCTCGGTCAACGATGCTTTCGTCATGGCTGCTTGGGGTAAAGCTAATAATGCCAGCGGCAATGTACGAATGATGGCTGATGGCAGCGCCATATATACTCAAGCCTTAGGCCTTGACCGTGATTTAACGGGTGGAGGAATGGGTATTCGCTGCTTTCGTTTCGCAATGATAGTCGAAGATGGTGTTGTCAGCTATATTGGCGTCGAGGGATCTGGCGAGTTTGGCGTTTCAAAAGCTGAAACAATTTTGGCCCAGCTTTAAAAGACTCAAATAGAGCAACGTCGTTAAGACCTTAACGACGTTGCTCTATTACTCCAACTGTTTCATCTGCAATAAAAACTGCTGTGGCTAAACCTGTAAATATTCCATGTTCGACTACACCAGGCACGTCATTCAACATTTTATCCAAAACTAAAACCTCTATGTCACCAAAAGTCATATCTACCACTAAGCTACCGTAAGATGATACTGCTAGACCATCACCAGCAGCATTGGGCCTTAATTCTCCCTGCCCACCTAATGCTTTCAGACTAGCTAATACCATCTGCCAAGCAAAAGGCATTACTTCAATTGGTACTGGGTAGTTTTGGCCTATATGATCAACCACTTTACTTTGATCAATCAAAACATAAAACTCATCACAGGCTCGTGCCAATAATTTTTCCCGCACCAGATCTGAACCACGTCCTTTGAGTAAAATATTGTCTACCGTCACTTCATCTGCACCATCCACATACACATCAATCTGGTTCAAATTATCCATACCAAGCTGAGGCAAGCCCAAACTTTTTGCTTTCATCGTACTCACGATGGAGCTTGCAACTGTTGAACATTTAAGGCCCTGCTTTTGGCGCTCTGCCAAAGCTTCTATAAAATAGTTAGCAGTTGAACCTGTTCCTAGGCCAACAATCATTCCATTTTCTATCAAACTGGCCGCATGTTCTGCCACGAGTTTTTTTGCACTTGAAGAAGCCAGCATTTTTTTCTCCTTAGGGACTTAAACATCAAAATTCAGTATCATCTTCAGACATTGTGAACACCTAATGAACTAAATTCAATATCAAGGAAAGCAGCATGACGTCTTTTGATGCTATCGCAAACCATATTCAACAAAGTACAGGCCAGCGACTCACTAGTATTAAGCTCGCACCCATAAGTGGTGGGGGTATCAATGAGGCTTATCATCTAAGGAGTGAGGAACAATCTTATTTCGTTAAACTTAATACCCCCGAGCGAGAGATCATGTTCGAAGCCGAGGCAGAAGGTCTAACTGAACTCGCAACTACTCAGTGCCTTCGTATCCCAAGCCTTATTTGCTCTGGTAAGACAAATCAACATAGCTACCTAGTCCTAGAATATATTGATTGTCAGCCTTTCAATGCAGCTTCAAGTAAATTGTTAGGTGAACAATTAGCCCAGTTACATCAAATAGAACAACCTTTTTTTGGATGGCACTATGACAATACGATTGGCAGCACACCACAGTACAATTCACGTGAAGATAATTGGTTACCCTTTTTTCGGCAACAGCGTCTGCAACAGCAACTTACCTTCGCCACGAAAAATGGATATGGTCATCAATTGCAAGACAAAGGTGACAAGCTTTCAGAAAATTTACACATGTTTTTCGAAGGCTACCACCCTAGTCCATCGCTACTTCATGGTGATTTATGGGGTGGAAATGCTGCAGTAGATCCTACTGGAAACCCCGTTATATATGATCCCGCATGTTATTATGGTGACAGGGAAACTGACCTTGCTATGACAGAATTATTTGGTGGCTTTAGTAATGACTTTTATGATTCCTATAATTCATCTTACCCACTTGATAGCGGCTATAAAACTAGAAAGTCACTCTATAACCTTTATCATATTCTTAATCACGTTAATATATTTGGAGCTAGTTATCTTGGCCAAGCCACTAATACGCTTGATCAGCTTAATGCGGAACTTACCTAACGCTTGAAACTGTAGATAAAAAGCAAATTAATTGGGTTTTTAAAGCTTATCCTCTATACCAAGCTAATTAAACCACCTCACATTCATCAATGGATGGTCATATATTCTTTCTTTATTGGAGCACTAAGGGAAGTCTAACGAACAAATTGAGGTTTTATAAAATCAAATAAGACTGATAAAATTCCATTTCACTGTAATTCAAAGTTTTAGGAACTCTATGAAACCAATAAAAGTGTTGTTTGTATGCATGGGCAATATCTGCCGCTCTCCCACCGCTGAAGGAGTCTTCAATAAATTACTTCACGATAAAAAACTTAGCGAAAGGTTTATTGTCGATTCTGCAGGAACTCATGCTTATCATGTTGGTAACGAGCCCGATATTAGATCGCAACAAACGGCACAGCATCGGGGTGTTGAATTATCTGCCATTCGTTCTCGCCAGGTCACAGAAACCGATTTTGCTCACTTCGATTACATCCTTGCCATGGATAGTGACAACTATCAGCTACTGATTAATGCCAGTCCAAGTGAACAACATCATAAAATAAATCGATTTTTAGATTATGCACCCGCACGGAAAGAAAGTGATGTACCTGACCCATATTATGGGGGGCAAAATGGTTTCAATGATGTTTTTGATCTAATCGAGGAAGCTTCTCAGGGTTTTTTACACGCTGTTCTCAAATAAAGTTGAGTTTCCCCTTCCACTAGAATAAGTGGCAGGGTATGATCTCAGCTTATAAATTATTTGAAGCTAGAGGTCTATATACTTTGAATCATCTACAAGTTAATACAACATTAATAATGACATTATTAATGAGCATACTCATCTTTATATTCCCACAAGTTTCTTTTGCCGCTGGTGCCGGTGATTTACCCTTAATAAATCTAACCACCCACTGGGTTGGTTACGCCTCTCTTACCATTTTTGTTTTTGCCTATGTGCTCGTTATTCTTGAAGATAAGATCCATATGCGAAAGTCCAAACCAGTCATGCTTGCTGCAGGCATTATTTGGGCAATGGTTGCAATAATATATGCACAACAACCAGATGATGCTTTTCATCACACAGCAGAGGTATTAATAAGACACAATCTGCTTGAATTTGTTGAGTTGTTCTTATTTTTACTAGCTGCCATGACCTATATCAACACAATGACTGAACGTGGCATATTTGATTCCCTACGAAGCTGGCTGGTCAATCAAGGCTTTTCACTTAAAACTATCTTCTGGCTAACCGGACTACTCGCCTTCGTTATCTCGCCTATTGCTGATAATTTAACTACGGCGTTACTGATGGCAACAGTTGCCATGGCTGTTGGCGGCGATAACACTAAATTTGTGGCAATTGCCTGCATTAATATCGTTGTTGCTGCAAATGCCGGTGGTGCATTTAGTCCTTTTGGTGATATTACTACCCTAATGGTTTGGCAAAAAGGTATAGTTCAATTTGAACAGTTTTTTGCTCTCGTCATTCCCTCAGTAGTCAACTGGGTTATACCAGCAGTTATTATGTCAATGGCTGTAGGCAAAGGTCATCCTGCTGCAACCACAGAAAAAGCTGTTTTGAAACCAGGGGCCTTTACCGTTGTTTTTCTATTCTTACTAACGATAACAATGGCAGTCTGCGCTCACAACTTCTTACATATACCCCCTGTCATCGGCATGATGACTGGTTTAGGTCTACTCAAAGTATATGGTTACTTTATTAAGATTAATGATAAACGGCAACTTGCTCTAATGGGTGATGCCAACGGAACATCCTTCAAATCGGAAGTTGCTAACCAAGAGCAACCTTTTAATATATTTCAACAATTAGAACGTGCTGAGTGGGATACGCTCATGTTCTTTTATGGCATTATTTTATCTGTCGGTGGCTTAGGTGCTATAGGCTACCTAGCACTAGGTTCGGAGCTAATGTACGTCGATATGGGCCCAACTAATGCCAATATCCTTGTAGGAGTATTATCCGCTATCATTGATAATATCCCAGTAATGTTTGCTGTCTTAGCTATGATGCCCTCGATGGATCTTGGTCAATGGTTACTTGTCACGCTAACTGCTGGTGTTGGTGGTTCAATGCTCTCTATCGGTTCAGCTGCCGGAGTTGCAGTGATGGGGCAAGCAAGAGGTATATATACATTTTTCGCCCATATTAAGTGGATATGGGCAATTGCTTTAGGTTACGCTGCAAGTATATGGGTACACTTATGGCTGAATGCAGACTTATTCGATAATATACCTTTAACGCTTTAGCATAGAATGCTGACTACAGCCATAGCCCCTTAAATTCCTTTTGAGTATTTTGTTACATGCGACATAGCACCAATAATTTACGTATCGTTGGCACTCAAAAAGTTTTGCCGCCGGCTAAGCTATACCTTGAGTTACCCATGAGCGATGTGGCTTCTGAAACAGTATTTAAAGCACGTACGCAAACTCAAGATATTTTACAAAGTAAAGATGACCGTTTAGTTATTATTGTAGGTCCTTGTTCTATTCATGATCCTGATGCTGCACGTGAATACGCCGCCAAACTTAAGCCTTTGATCACTGAATTAAAAGATGACTTGCATATCATCATGCGAGTTTACTTTGAAAAACCCCGTTCAGTAATCGGTTGGAAGGGTCTTATCAATGACCCGTATTTAGATGGCAGTTTTAAAATTAATGATGGTCTACACTTTGCTCGAAATCTTCTTCTCGACCTTGCTGAGACAGGGGTTCCTGCAGCAACAGAATATTTAGACCTAATTAGCCCTCAATATATAGCAGACCTTGTCTCTTGGGGAGCTATTGGTGCTCGCACAACGGAAAGTCAAGCTCACAGAGAGTTAGCATCAGGTTTGTCTTGTCCTGTTGGCTTCAAAAATGCGACTGATGGTAGTTTACAAATTGCCGTTGATGCATGTTTATCAGCTTCTAAGCCTCATCATTTTATGTCCCTGACTCATGAAGGACAATCCGCTATTTTCTCAACAACAGGCAACGCAGATTGCCACATTATTCTTCGAGGTGGAAAATCACCTAATTATGATGCTCAAAGTGTCAATGATGCAGCTAAACAAATTGGTCGCTCGGGGCAAACAGTTCGGATTATGATTGATTGTAGTCATGCCAATAGTGGTAAAAATCACATACAACAAGAAAATGTTTGTCATGAGGTAGCAGCTCAAGTAGCAAATGGTGACAAACGTATTGTAGGGTTAATGCTTGAAAGTCATTTAGTCGCTGGCCGCCAAAACAAGCAAGTAGGAAAGCCATTAGTATATGGCCAAAGTATCACAGATGCTTGTATGGCCTGGGCTGATACTGAGCCTCTATTACGCGAACTTGCAGCAGCAACTCGTGCGCGTCGTCAACACTGAGTAATAAAGAGAGGCAAAGCTCCTCCCAATAAAGCAACGCCAATAATCAAGTTTGAGTTTCGTAAAACCCTTTAAATCAGCTATAATATATCTGCAATCCATGCTAATAAAAAGTAAACATTTAGCTGGCTTTATTTTAGATTATATCAACAGGTTATTGCATGGCAGATTATGCCCTCATCCTCGTTAGTACCATACTTGTAAATAACATTGTGCTGGTTAAGTTTCTAGGCTTATGCCCATTTATGGGTGTTTCGCGGAAATTAGAAACCGCTATCGGTATGGGGCTAGCAACGACTTTTGTACTTACTCTGTCATCGATTACTAGCTACCTTGTAAACGAATTTTTATTAGCTCCATTAGGCATTGAGTTTTTACGCACTATTAGCTTTATTTTTGTTATTGCCGTTGTAGTTCAATTTACTGAACTTGTTGTACATAAAACTAGTCCTATGCTCTATCAAGTCTTAGGGATTTTTCTACCATTGATTACAACTAACTGTGCTGTATTAGGTGTCGCCTTGCTCAATGTACAACAAGAAAACGACTTTATAGAGTCAGCCTTATACGGTTTTGGTGCTGCCGTTGGTTTCTCTGCTGTGCTTATTATTTTTGCAGCAATGCGCGAGCGCATTGCTGTTGCTGATGTCCCTACTCCGTTTCAGGGTGCAGCGATCGGTCTAATTACTGCTGGACTAATGTCAATGGCCTTTATGGGCTTCACTGGCCTAGTTAAAGTTTAATCGTGTTTACTGCAATTATTGCCATCACCATGTTGGCACTCGCCTTCGGGTTATTATTGGGCTTTGCCTCAATACGTTTTAAAGTTCAAGGTGACCCAATTGTTGAGCAAATTGATAAACTATTACCACAAACCCAATGCGGTCAATGTAGCTTTGCTGGTTGCAGACCCTATGCTGAGGCTATTGCAACCGGTGAGGTCGACATCAACCGCTGCCCACCTGGTGGTGAAACTACTATCAATGCACTCGCCAACCTGCTTGAAGTCGAAGTTAAACCATTGGATGATGATTGCGGTGTTGAAAAACCAAAAGCATTAGCCATTATTGATGAAGGGCGTTGTATCGGCTGCACCCTATGTATACAAGCCTGTCCAGTGGATGCCATTTTAGGCGCTGCCAAACAAATGCATACTGTAATAGCTAATGAGTGTACTGGCTGCGAGCTCTGTCTCCCTCCATGCCCTGTCGACTGTATTGATATGGTTGAAACACCTGTCAACCCTAATACTTGGCGCTGGCCAGACCCCGCCCATCTTGATTTAAAGAAGGTCAACCAACCATGAGACAGCTCGGCTCTTTCCCTGGTGGATTAGTATTAGATGGTCAAAAAAACCGTTCTACACATTTGGCAATACGCCAAGCCCCCCTCAGTAAAACCTTGATTTTACCGTTGCAACAACACATAGGTGAGGCCTCAGTTCCAACAGTAGTTATAGGCGAAAGAGTGCTTAAAGGGCAAATGATCGCCCGAGCTAATGGACATGTTTCTGTCAATCTGCACGCCCCTAGTTCTGGCCATATTACCGCCATTGACAACCAAGACATACCCCACCCATCAGGACTTTCAGCCCTTTCCATTAGTATTGAAACTGATGGAAAAGAGCAATGGGCGCCGCTCATCAAAACTGATAATTATCAAAAGCTTTCAGCCCATGACTTACGTCAGAATATTCGTTACGCAGGCATTGTCGGTCTCGGTGGCGCCGGCTTCCCGAGCTTCATTAAGCTCAACCCTGGCATACACCATTTCGTCGACACTTTAATTCTAAATGGTGTCGAGTGCGAACCATATATTACTTGCGATGACATGATCATGCGTGAACGTGCTGAAGGTATACTCGACGGCATAGCCATCATGCGCCATGCAATCAAAGCAAAAAGTTGTATTATTGCGATTGAAGATAATAAGCCCGAAGCTATTACAGCCATGCAAAGTGCCTTAGCTCAACACTCTGATCACATTGATACCGAAATTGTTATCGTACCAACACGCTATCCCGCTGGTAGTGAAAAACAATTGATCCAAGTAATTACTAAGCTACAAGTACCTAACAACAAGCTACCAATTGACATTGGTATAGTCATGCACAATGTAGGTACAGCCTATGCAATTGGTAGGGCTATCAATCATGGTGAACCATTGATATCACGTATCGTAACGATTACTGGCCAAAATGTTAATAAAGCGGGTAATCTCGAAGTACTCTTGGGTAGCCCAATTCGAGACCTATTAGATTTTTGTGAAGCAACAACCCAAAATCCTAGTCAGCTACTTCTTGGAGGACCAATGATGGGTTATCATCTTACTGGCTGCGATTTACCAATAACAAAAACCTCAAATTGTATTCTTGCGGGCGTAGAGAACGCTGTAACAGAACCAATGCCTATGCCCTGTATTCGCTGTGGTGAATGTGCTACAGCATGCCCTGTCAGCTTATTGCCCCAACAGATCTATTGGCATGCCAGAGCAAAAGAACTTGAGAAAACACAAGAATATAACCTCTTCGATTGCATCGAATGTGGTTGCTGTAGCTATGTCTGTCCCAGCGAGATTCCACTAGTTCAGTATTTTCGCTTTGCAAAAACAGAAATCATGAATCAAGAAGACGAAAAGAAAAAGTCCAATGTAGCCCGGATTCGCCATGAAAACAGACAAACTAGACAAGAAACGGAAAAGCGTGAAAAAGATCTTCGCCAACAACGACGTAAAGCAACATTAGCAAGTGAGCATGTTGATAAGGAAACATCCTAATGGGTTTGTTTAAACTCACTCCTCCATTTTTATCTAGCACTAATCGTGTTACCGATCACATGTTACAGCTCTCCTTAGCCTTATTCCCAGCAATCATAGCTCTTGTTTATTACTTTGGATCTGGCGTACTAATTAATATTATCTTAGCTATCGTAGTAGCTATAGCTTCTGAGGCTTTGATGCTAAATTTACGTCAACGCCCGCTCAAACCTTACTTAAGTGATGGCAGTGCAATAGTCACAGCTCTCTTAATAGCCGTAGCTTTACCTCCTCTATCTCCTTGGTGGTTAACAACTGTCGGTACACTCTTTGCCATAATTTTTGCTAAACACCTTTATGGTGGCCTCGGCTATAACCCCTTTAATCCAGCCATGATTGCCTATGTGTTGCTCTTAATTTCTTTTCCTGTTGAAATGACAAGCTGGCTACCTATTGCAAGCCTCGCTGAATCTCAGGTCACCTTTAGCAGTGCACTTCAAATTATATTTACCGAACAGTTGCCTCAACAGTTATCCTATGATGCAATTTCTGCTGCCACCCCCCTAGATATGATGAAAACTCAAATAGGCTTACAACAGACGCCTAGCCAAATTCTAGAAAACCCACTCTTTAGCCGCTTTGCTGGAGAGGGTTGGCAATGGGTCAACTTCTGGTTTGCAATTGGCGGGATATTTTTAATCTATCGCAAAATAATTAGTTGGCATATCCCCGTTGCAGTTATAGTTTCACTTGCAATAATAGCCTTTATAACTTGGTTAATATCACCTGAGACCACAGCATCGCCATTATTTCATCTGTTTAGTGGCGCCACAATGATAGGTGCCTTTTTTATTGCAACAGATCCGGTATCTGGTGCCACAACCATAAAAGGTCGGCTTATCTTTGGTGCTGGCATTGGTCTATTGACCTATGTTATTCGCGTATGGGGAGGCTACCCTGATGGTATTGCTTTTGCTGTTATATTAATGAATATGCTTGTCCCACTCATCGACTATTACACCCAGCCAAGAGTCTATGGCGCTAATAGATAATGAATACACTCCAGCATCATGTTATCAGTATAGGCTTAATACTAGCTGCCTTTGCAATTGGATCTAGCAGTATTGTTGTGATCACCGAAAAAGCAACACGCCAAAAAATCATTGATAATGAGCGTCAAACATTATTAAAAGCTATCAATATATTAATTCCTAAGCAGTACTATAATAACGATATTTTAGCTGACACTCTTGAAATTCCTGCTGAACAAAAATTGGCCACTTCAAAATCTAGCACTGTATATAGGGCAAGACTCGATGGTAATCCTATAGCTGTAGTTTTTACCAGCATCGCACCTGATGGTTATAGTGGTAAAATAAAATTATTAATTGGTGTATACAATAATGGTGATTTGGCTGGTGTGCGTGTAATTCAACATAAAGAAACCCCAGGCTTAGGGGATAAGATTGAACCTCGAAAGTCAGATTGGATTAATAGGTTTAGTGGTTTGTCATTGAATGACCCTGTTTCTTCGCAATGGCAAGTTAAAAAAGATGGTGGTTATTTTGATCAATTCACAGGTGCAACTATTACGCCACGAGCTGTCGTTCGTGCAGTTAAAAATGCCTTACTTTATTTTAAAGTGCATCAAGAAACATTATTTAAACCACAGTTTGAGAAAGTGCTATGACCCCGTTATATAAGTCTATTATTCGTGACGGCCTTTGGAAAAACAATCCAGCTTTAGTACAGTTGCTCGGTTTATGTCCACTTCTAGCTGTAAGTAATACTGTTATAAATGGCCTTGGTCTTGGCCTTGCCACCATCTTAACTTTAGTTGCATCAAACGGTATTATTTCACTATGCCGCTATCACATTCCTGATGAAGCACGGCTACCAGTATTTGTTCTAATTATCGCCTCCATCGTCACAGCCATTGAATTGTCTATGAGTGCTTGGTTTCATGAACTGTATTTAATACTTGGTATTTTTATTCCTCTCATTGTCACCAACTGCGCGATCACTGGGCGTGCCGAAGCTTTTGCAGCCCGCAATCCTGTAGGCCCTGCTATCTTAGATGGCTTTATGATGGGTATTGGGTTTACAGCTGTATTAGTTTTACTTGGGGCGATGAGAGAAATCCTTGGCCAAGGCACGTTATTCAGTGAGGCCCACTTGATGTTTGGAGAAATAGCTAGGCACTTTACTATCATTGTTATCGATGATTATCGTGGGTTTTTAATAGCTCTCTTGCCGCCTGGAGCTTTTATTGGCCTAGGGTTAATTGTCGCATTAAAAAATGTTCTAGATGCCAGGCAGGCAAGGCATAACATTTCAGCGAGGACTACCTTAGAGGACAACTACTCTCCTCAGGTACCCACTCAATGAATCAAGTCCAGCGCCATGATTTTTTTGCTGCTCTGCAAACCCATAATCCAGAACCCACAACAGAGCTCAATTTTAGCGACCCCTTTGAGCTCTTAATTGCTGTCATTCTATCCGCTCAAGCAACTGATATTGGCGTTAATAAGGCTACAAATATACTTTACCCTGTGGCAAATACACCCGAAAAAATTTATGCTCTAGGTGTCGATGGCTTAAAGCACTATATCAAAACTATTGGCTTATTTAACAGTAAAGCAGCCAATGTAATTAAAACCTGCAGGCTATTAATTGATAAGCACAATAGTAAAGTTCCTGAAAATAGAGAAGCTTTACAAGCTCTCCCTGGCGTAGGCCGGAAAACAGCAAACGTCGTCTTGAATACTGTTTTTAACCATCCTGTTATCGCCGTAGATACCCACCTGTTTCGTCTGTCTAACCGCACTGGTTTAGCCAAAGGAAAAACAGTTCGAGCCGTTGAAGATAAACTAATTAAAGTAGTACCCAAAAAGTTTATGCAAAATGCCCATCACTGGCTAATTTTACATGGCCGCTATGTTTGCACAGCTAGAAAGCCCCATTGTGAACAATGTGTTGTATCTCATTTGTGTGACGATTTTCGTCGTCAGCATAAAAAAGATCAAAAAAAATAATGTTTAGTCAAAACAGACAACAGTTACGCCAGTATTATCATGATATCTGGCAAAAGAGACAATCAAACCAGTCACTATTACCCTTAGAAATAATAATTTGTCAGGTCATTGAACAACACCCTGAATATCACGTCATTTTTGATACCACGAGCAATTTAGAGCAAGAATATTTTGTTGAAAATGGCCAAAGTAACCCATACTTGCATATGGGACTCCATATTTCCTTACACGAGCAAATTTCCACTGATAGGCCACCTGGTATTCGTGCTATCTACTCACAGTTACAAGTAAAATATAGTAATGCTCACGAAACAGAGCATGAAATGATGGAATGCTTGACAGAATCATTGTGGTTAGCACAAAAGAATAATCTGCCTCCTTCAGAAGAAAACTACTTGGCGGCCCTTAAAGCTCTACTTTAAATTAAAAGAAGTAAAAGATAATCTTTCACTTAGCTCAAAAATGTAAAATTAGTCAAAACACAAGAAATTTTCAAATGCTCATTTACTATAAAAGTACACAAGCGCCATGTTAAAGAAAATGAAAGCAATAGGTTGTCACTTAGCTGAAGAGTCCCCTATTCAGTTTGAACAAAGTATTCCTATCGCAAAAGGACATGATGTTCTTGTTGAAATTAGTGCGGTTAGTGTTAACCCTATTGATACAAAAATAAAAGCAGGCATCACCGATAGACTTAATACTCCACGTATATTAGGTTGGGATGCAATGGGAACTGTCATTGCCGCTGGTGACAAAACAACCCTACTTAATGTTAGTGATAAAATTTTTTATGCTGGTGATATCTCACGACCGGGATCCTATGCCCAATATCAGCTCGTTGATGAGCGTCTAGCAGCCAAAGCACCTGTAAATATAAAACCAGAACAGTCTGCCGCCATGCCCTTAACAAGTATTACTGCTTGGGAGGCGCTCTTTTCACGTTTAAAAATCATTCCAGGCCATGATGATGGTAAAAGTATTTTAATTATAGGCGGTGGTGGTGGTGTCGGTTCCATTGCAATTCAATTAGCTAAGGTCGTTGCAAATTTGCACGTCATTGCTACCGCCTCACGACCCGAGACGGAGCAATGGTGTGCTAAATTAGGAGCAGATGAAATAATCAATCATCATTTAGATTTAATTGAGCAATATCGTATGCTTACGATCGAAAAACCCGACTATATACTTTGTCTAGCTGATACTGACCAACACTTCAGTGCTATGGCAGAAATAATTGCCCCAGAAGGGATGATTTGTAGCCTTGTTAATAGCAAAGAAAAATATGACATGAACGTTCTGAAAAACAAAAGTGCAGGCTTTGTATGGGAATTTATGTTTACCAAGCCCATGTTCAAAACTAAAAACATGGTTACACACCATAATATCTTAACGCAAATTGCCAGCATGATTGATGAAGGAAAAATAATAAGTACTCTACAGCAAACAATCGGACCGATCACACCGGGAAATATAATCACGGCCCACCAAAAGTTACTCACTGGAAAAACCATTGGTAAGATTGCTTTAACAGCACTCGTCTAAAACACACAAAATGCCTTCTCAAAGTAGCTTCATAAAAGCGACCGGCGTATAATTCTTATATATATGATCATTTGTCTACGGCAAGCGCTTACATGAGTTCAAAACAACGAAGTCTTTTTTTTGTTGATAATCTTATTGCTATTACTGTCTTTACTTTACTCACAGTTTTTAGTGCATCAGCTATAGCAACTGCACCAGTGACTTACCACAGATATAATATGACTCCAGAAGAAGTCGTCGAGCGCATAAAACCAATTGGAAAAGTTAATCTCAGAGATCCGTCATCAGCACAAAAAAAGGATCAAGAGACCCTCGGTAATTTAAGTCATGGGGAAAAAGTTGTTAGAGACTATTGTATCCGATGTCACACTGCTGGTTTAATGCGTTCCCCTAGGTTAGGGGAAGCTAAAGATTGGGCTCCACGCCTCAAAAAAGGTCTCTTCACTCTCCATGATAATGCCATCTATGGCATCAACAAAATGCCCGCGCGTGGTGGCCGAAAAGCCCTAAGTGATGCCGATATCGAAGCAGCCGTTAACCATATGTTATTACTCGTCAAATAAGTACTCTGAACGTTCAGGCTCAGATTGACTCATAACATCTCACCCTCCCCCTCGATTAAGCACCCCTAAAACTCCTTAAATCAAGTAGACTACTTAAAAGTTAACCTAGCATGTTAGACATACTATTGAAGTTAAACTTATGAATAAAACCCTCATCACTTTGGCGCTAGTTTTAAGCATAACCACTATCGCCATCACGACACAAGCCAAGCCTGGACCTTATGATCCTAGTCGTGATGCATTCAAAGACTTCCAAAATGCTCAACTCCGTGCAGAAAAAGAAGAAAAGTTAATTCTTGTTCAGATTGGTGGTAACTGGTGTAGCTGGTGCCACAAATTAGAAAGTTTCTTAAATAACAATTCAACAATAAAAACACTTCGGGATGAAACCTTTATAGCTATTAAAGTAAATGTCAGTCCTGAAAATGATAATGCAGCCTTTTTAAATGAAATGCCTGAGTTTGAAGGCTATCCCTTTCTCGTTATTACTGATAAAGATGGGGAAGTTTTAAATTCTAGAACATCAGGGGCTTTGGAAGATGGCTTTAGCTATTCAGAAACTAAATTCAAAGAATATTTCGAATACTGGAAACAAGCAGAACGATAACTTAACTAACGAAACATTTAACAGACTAAAGAGTAAATTATGAAACTCGAAACACTAGCCCTTCATCATGGTTACGACGCTGAATCAACCACTAAAGCCGCTGCTGTACCTATTTATCAAACTACATCTTATACCTTTGATGATACCCAGCACGGTGCTGATTTGTTTGACCTTAAAGTCCCGGGGAATATATATACCCGTATAATGAATCCCACTACTGATGTACTAGAACAGCGCATCGCAGCATTAGAGGGTGGGATAGCTTCGTTGGCTTTAGCCTCTGGCATGGCTGCCATTACTTATGCCATTCAGTGTATATGTAGCGTCGGTGATAATATTATCAGCACCAGTCAACTCTATGGTGGAACTTACAACTTATTTGCACATGCTCTCCCCAGGCAAGGTATCAACGTAAAGATGCTTTCACACGATGACTTTGAAGGTTTTGAAGCAGCGATTGATGAAAACACCAAAGCCATTTTCTGTGAATCTATCGGCAATCCAGCGGGTAATGTCGTTGATATCGAAAAACTAGCAAAAATAGCAAAAAAACATGGTATCCCATTAATGGTTGATAACACCGTTGCTACACCTTTCCTATGCCGCCCTATCGAACATGGTGCTGATATTGTTATTCATTCCCTAACAAAATACATTGGTGGCCATGGTAACTCTATCGGCGGTGCGATTGTAGACTCTGGCAAGTTTGACTGGGTTGCAAATAAAGCCCGCTTTCCTGTATTAAATGAGCCTGATCCTTCATATCATGGTGTTGTCTATACTGAAGCACTTGGACCAGCCGCATTTATAGGCCGCTGTAGGGTTGCACCATTGAGAAATACTGGTGCCGCTATCTCTCCAATGAACTCATTCCTCATACTACAAGGACTAGAAACGCTTGGAATTCGGATGGAAAGACACTGTGAAAATGCCCTCAAACTAGCTAATTACCTCAATGACCATTCTAAAGTTTCATGGGTCAGCTACGCCAGTTTAAAAGATAGTCCTTACTATGAAACATGTAAGAAAATCTCTGGGGGTAAGGCCTCTGGTATTTTAAGTTTTGGCATTAAGGGTGGCGAAAAAGCAGGCGGACAATTCATCGATGCCCTTGAGATGATTTTACGACTTGTCAATATCGGTGACGCTAAATCACTTGCCTGTCATCCTGCCTCCACCACACACCGACAGCTTAATGAAGAGGAGCTAGAAGCTGCTGGCGTAAAAGCTGACTTGGTCCGTATCTCTGTCGGTATCGAAAATATTGAAGACATTATCGCTGATGTAAGCCAAGCTTTAGATAAAGTGAAGTAGCTGAGAAATACCAACGAATTAAGAGCTAGATATAACCTTTTTTATTAAAATAAACTATCTAACGCCTTCTTATCTCTATCAAGCATTGCCTGGCCGCAGGGCCAGGCACAATTTAAGTTAATATGACTTATATCTTTCCAACTAGCTCTACTGAAGGTCTTAATGTTTCTGCACCAGGCTGCCATGATGCTGGACAAACCTCACCCTCATTGGATGCAACGTACTGTGCAGCTTGTACTTTTCGTACTAGCTCTTTAGCACTACGGCCAATCCCTAAATCGTGTATCTCACATACTTTAATCATTCCTTCAGGATCTAAAACAAATGTACCTCTGAGAGCTAGGCCAGCATCTTCTATCATGACATCGAAGTTTCTTGTGATAGCTCCCGTAGGGTCGCCAATCATAGGGTAATTTATTTTGCCAATCGTATCAGATTCATCGTGCCAAGCTTTGTGTGTGAAATGTGTATCTGTAGATATTGAATAGACTTCAACGCCTAACTCCTTTAATTGAATATAATGGTCGGCTAAATCTCCTAGTTCAGTTGGGCAAACAAATGTAAAGTCAGCTGGGTAAAAGAAAAACACAGACCATTTTCCTTTAAGATCTATATCAGACAGTTCAACAAAATCGCCCTTATGATAAGCCGTGGCCTTAAAAGGTTTCACTTGTGTATTTATAAGTGATGACATAATTACTTTCCTCTCACTGTGATTAAAGTTTTTTTATAAATGCATAATATAAGGCTATCAAGTGTTTAACAAACAACTTGTTTCGATAATTTTAATCGGTAATAACGATTTACTGTATCGTTAAAAATCCCAAAGACTCGCTACATCAATTCAAAGTTAGATAGCTGGAGGTATTAACTGAACCTGAAAATATGAATCGATAATCTCGAAGATACTAATGGGGAAGACAAATTTAGACCTTACAACTTTACTTTAACAACCCACGAATATTCGACAAATGAGCCTTGCCTCTTTCCTTACGCTCTTGAGGATCAGCTTGTACTTTTTCAGTCGTCCAGATTAAGTCATCAGAAGGAAGCTCTCTTAAAAAACGACTCTCTTCACACGTAATTTTTTCACCGTAACGTTTACGAGTATTGGCCATAGTAAAAACTAAACTACGCTGTGCACGTGTAATACCGACATAAGCAAGTCGTCGCTCCTCTTCAATGCTGTCCCCTTCAATACTAGCTCTGTGTGGGAGAATTTCTTCTTCCATACCGATGATAGTGACATGTGGAAACTCCAAGCCTTTTGCAGCATGTAAAGTCATTAAATGAACTGCATCAGACTGATTCTCATCAGCTTGACGTTCTAAAATATCCATCAAGGTTAGGCGGGCGGTTATATCACCAATACTTTTCTCTTCAGTATCTTGTTCGATAAGTCGGCTAATCCAGGTTAACAACTCTTCAACATTATCCATCCGGCGTGTCGCTTGATCAGGATCGCCTGTCACTTCCTCTAACCAGGCTCGATAATCTATCTCTTCAATCATATCCCGAATTGCTTCCATCAGATCGCCACGTTTTGCCCTATTAGCAATATCTATAAGCCAACGGCTAAAATGCTCAATACGTGTAACTGCTGCTGATGATAGCTTTGCATGGAGACCCATTTCAAAGCAGGCCCCAAACATACTTGTTTTACGATCTGCAGCATAATTTCCTAACGCTTGTAATGTTGTTGATCCGATCCCTCGACGTGGGGTATTAATAACACGTAAAAAAGCATTATCATCATCTTGATTAGCCAATAATCTGAGATAAGCCATAATATCTTTTACTTCAACGCGTGAGAAAAATGACGTGCCACCTGTTAAGATATAGGGAACATTATGTTCTCGCAGAATACGTTCTATGGGCCTTGATTGATGATTGCTCCTGTATAAGATCGCATAATCTTTAAAATCAGTTTGATGCTTTAACTTATGGTAGAGAAGTTCTGACACAACTTTTTCTGACTCATGATTATCGTCGCGACAACCAATTACACGAATGGCATCACCCTCTCCCATTGCACTCCATAATTTCTTTTCAAACAGGTGCGGGTTGTGACTGATTAACCCGTTAGCTACACGTAAGATACGACTCATTGACCGATAGTTTTGCTCAAGCTTGATCAATTTTAAGCGTGGAAAGTCCACTTCTAATTGCGCTAGGTTTTCAGGTCTTGCACCACGCCAAGAATAGACTGATTGATCATCATCTCCTACCACCGTCAAAGCTTCACGAATACCAACTAATTGCTTCACCAATTCGTATTGGCAGCCATTGGTATCTTGATACTCATCTACTAATAAGTAATGGATCCTAGCTTGCCAGCGTTGTAAAATCTCAGGATACTCTCGGAATAATACTACCGGCTTTAAAATTAAGTCGTCAAAGTCAACGCCATTGTATGCTTTCAGTGCATCAACATAACGAGAATATATCTTAGCAGCTGCTTTTTGTTGTTCATCTTCTGCTACTTTTATTGCCTCTTCAGGCAAAATAAGCTTATTTTTCCATGCAGAAATCTGCCACTGGCATTGTTCTGCATGTTCACTATCTGCAGCAAAGTCACGACCCATTAAATCACGTAATACAGCTAAGCTATCGTGTGCATCAAAAATTGAAAAACCTGACCGAAACCCAATATAGCTAAACTCTTTTCGTAAGATCGTTAAACCCAAATTGTGAAAAGTTGAGACCATAAGACCACGACTCGACATTTCGCGGTCAGCCATCAATTGTGCCACCCGTTTTTTCATCTCACTCGCAGCTTTATTAGTAAAAGTTACTGCGGCAATGCGATGTGCAGGAATATTACATTGTTCAATCAAGTATGCAATTTTTCGCGTGATCACCCGTGTTTTACCGCTACCCGCACCAGCTAATACCAGTAAAGGACCGTCAATATGACGTGCAGCTTCTCGCTGTTGTGGGTTAAGATCTTGCAACTTGTTTTTACCTCGGATTGATATGTTTTAGGCGCTCTACACATCGCCAATACACTGAAGCAAGCCGCTAATAATGGCTAGCTGAGTTTGCAATTGATAAACTAATTAGCCAAATATAATAATGTTGTGAATCTCAATAACCAAACGATGAGCTAATAATATCTACCTGATATCTCACATAAGCGTTTCATAACTAGACTTATTCACAATTATACGTGCAAACTTATGGCTTGAATAAACCTCGATACCCATAAAGCTATGAATTTAAATTCTTGGTCAAATAGGTGGAAAATAATAACTATCATTACAAAAGTAATTCTTACTGGCGTTACTTTAAAGGAGGTCTTATCAAAACCTAACAAAGAAAAAACCCACTTATTAGCCACGTTTTGTAAACTAATTTATAATTTTGTCAGCCTATATATGAGCAACAATAATCAGTTAGTTGAGTTACTTTCAAATGAAATGAGGAATCACCTGGCACATTGAACGATTCACCACTTTCCACATCAATCCAATTATTAGAACTTTCTATACGATAGGTTAATTTTCCTGCTAATATTTCCATCACCTCGGGCTTTTCTGTACCGAAGGTATAATCACCAATCATCATAATACCTAATGTTTTAACGGTACCATCGCTAAATACTATGGACCGACTAGTGACATTGCCATTGAAATAGACATTGGCTTCACGTGTCAGCGTCACATTCTTAAACTCTGACATAAATTATTTTTTTTCTGTGGTTGATGACTTTTCTAGTTCAGCAACTTTTTGTTCTAGCACTTCCAACTTGGCACGAGTACGTTGCAAAACTTGGCTTTGAATGTCAAATTCTTCTCGTGTAACCAAATCTAATTTTGCAAACATACCACTAAGTGCACTTCTGACGTTTTTTTCAACATCAGACTGCATGGCTGTTAAACCAGAGGGCATAGCCTTCGAGAGACTTTCTACTACTTCTTCAATTTTTTTTGGATCAAGCATCTTTCTATTCCTAATTTGCTGCAAGTATTCTATTCTACGTTAATCTAGCTCGGACTCAAACCATCTTTATAAGGCAATATCAGCAAACCAATTTACAATCCTAGATTATTTAACCATATTAATACATCAGCTTTTTTAAGCATTCCACTGTGACTAATAAGCTGTTCACCATCGTATAAATAAGTTAGAGGTAGCTCCCCCCGCCAGCGCTTCTCCACATCAAAATAAAGTATCTCTGGATGGTCATTCGCAAATACCCAGTTTTGAGCTTGTATTAAGCCAAACCCAAATATTTTATTCAACACAATACTGGATTCTAAAAAAGGATCAGTTGCTACAGTCACGACCTTTACATCAGGATAGGCTTCTAGTAGTTTCCCTAGCATCGCCAACTCTTTCATGCAATATGCACAGTCAATTCCCCAAAATAAAAGCAAATAGGGCTTATCAACATATTGTTGTTGGATCTCAAGAAAAGAGCCTTTTACAAAAGGCTTAACGCTATGATCGGACGTGAAGCCTAATAACGCTATCAAGCTCACAAAAATAAGGATACGTAAGCTTTTAATTTTATTGGCCAAAGGGAACCGTCATCATTCGGATTGTGCTCGCGTCTTTTGCCTTACCTTCAGTCCATAAAAGTAAAAACTTATTTGTCATCGCCACAACACGCGGGTGTGTAGCACGTATACCCTCTTCAGAAGCGATTACAGTCTTAGTCCAACTTTTTCCCTGGTTAATTGACTGTGAGTAAGCGATTTGAAAACCTGTTGCTGTGATATTATCCCAAGTTGCTAGTACCTCACCACCACTAGATACGGATAGATCACTATGCACTGCCGTATCCTCACCTAAGCGAAGTGGTTCAGACCAAGATTGACCATTATCTATTGAATTCAAATAGTAGGTGCCGCTATGCTTGGTATGACCTGTTCCTACGGTACTATGAATCAGATCCCTCTCGTCATCAAAAGCAATGCTCCCCCCTATATGTGGACAGCCCTGAAAGTCCCAATTAAAATTACCTACAGTGCTGAGTTGTTCCCAGCCTTGTTCTGAGTCAACTCTGCCTAAGGTCATATCAGAAGGATCTTTATCTCGATAAAATACATAAAACAGCCCATCATGATATTTTGCTGTATTCCAACAGCAGGCACAACTTCGCTCGTCTAGAGTTAGGTTAGTCGACCAAGTCAACCCACCGTCAACACTATTTGAATAACGTAGCCCCTGTGTTGCTCCTTTGCCCTTTTTAGTGCGGCTATCTAGCCAAGTTAGACTGATTGTATCTGCATCTGCATCCATTGCAAAAAAGCCATGAGCTCCGTGCCAATCAGCGGGAGAATCTATCCTCTCCCACGATTCCCCTTTATCTTCCGATATCATTACAATCATGGGCCCAGCGTTATGCTTGCCGTCCTCTATTCGACTTCCCCAAACTGCAACAAAGTGCTTTCCCTGAACAGCTAGTCGTGCATCATTGCCCCTCACAACTCTGGCTGTGATATCCAAGCCTCGGGTAATATTGACAGGTTTGGACCATGACTCACCTTGATCAACAGAAGATTGATACCAAAGGCTATCTTTATTTTTTATTTTTTTCCCAAGTAATAAATGTACAGAATCGTCAATATATTTAATATCAACACTCGTTACATTATTAGATGAATAAACCAAAGAGGCTTTTGACTCATTTGAGCCCACATGATGTCCTGCCATAGTAGTTGGCATATTTATGCTAAATCCCATAAATAGCATTAAAACCATGTGTAGTTTATTCACTGTCATTACCCCATCATAACTAAAAAGTGCTGGCTTAGTTCAATAAGCCAACACTTTACATTTCTTAAAGTTTATATTCGAAACCTACAAAGGCTTGCCTTGGTGGCGCAGGCGTATAACGCTCGGAACCATAAGCAAGCTCAGCGCTCTCTGCATACAACCTATCGGTTATATTATTTACTCGCGCAAAAATTGTAAAGTTCTTATCTAATTCATATCTCATTTTAATATTACCAACATCATGCCCCGCATAACGTGCTGTATTTGCATCATCTAGCCAATAAGAACCAACATGTTCCCATTCAAACATGGTCGTCAAACCGCTCAATTGATTTGGCGTATATATCAAACGTGCATTAGCAGTGTTTTCAGGTGCCTGTTGCTGTTCATTATCACCATAAACATCATCTCCATCAAATTCGTGCTGCGAGAAGCTGTAAGCCAGTTTTGTAGTGACTTCATCAGATAATTTAGAGGCTAATGAAAATTCTAACCCGCGGTGGAGAGTTTTACTACCATTAACAAAATAACGCTCCCCGAAGGCATTTTCTCTACGAACAATAGTATCGTCAATTACAAGTGAGTAGATAGCCGTTGTAAATTCATACCCCCCTTTTCTATATTTGTAACCAACTTCAAATGTATCTGTTACTTCTTCATCTAAACTAAAATCAATATTATTTGTTCTCAAGCTATACAAGCGTGATGCTTGAGGAACTCTAAAACCATTCGCATAGCGACCGTATACTGACTGCTGACTTGATATCTGATAAGTTAAATCAAGTTTAGGGCTAAGATGGTTAAAAGTAGGGTCAATATCAGAACTAGCCCGAGAGTATGTAGAGGCAGCGTATTGACCATCTGTTAGCTTATTCGTGTATTCAAAGCTATTTATGTCATATCGTAAACCTGCACCTAACTTAATCTTTGGGGTTATTGCAAGTTCAACTCTAATGTAGGGGGCAATGGCCTTATAATCAACTTCATAATCATAAATTTTACCCGCAGCCACCGTACTTCCCCAACCAGAGGGAGTATAGTCAAATCCTTGTTCAAACTCAGTTGAAGCTTGAGTATATTCAACATCTAAGCCTGTTATTGTCTGCACTCTTCCTGTATCGATATCTGCTTTTAATAATAATCCATAGCTATTTTCTTCGCTATCGTTAGATGGGGCATTCGCCTCCCAAGTCGCATTGTACCTATTCCTATTGTTACGAATATAAGCAATTGTGTTAACTTCAAGCATGTCAGATACTATATGATTCAGCTCAAAATTTAAACGAGAATAATCAAATTTTCGTATAGGTTCAACACCAGCACTTATGGTCCTCTCAACATTTTGGCCAATATAGCTAGGTTCATCACGATAACGTCTGAACCCATTAATAGCACTTGTCATTTCTGACTCTGAACTATTTATGCTCAGACCTATTTTAAGCTGATTCTCATCATTTAGGTCATTGACATAATTAATTGAAAGTTCGTCCCGCTCATATTTGGAGTGCTCTCGCCAAACATCACTTTTTGCATGTGAAATATTGGCAGAAATTGCAGCATGCTCATCGATTTCTATAGCAGTCCCAATTTCAAATCGTTGAAAATCATCGCGGCCTGATTCGGCTGATAATTTAGTACCTAAATTATCCATGGGGTTAGATGATCTAACATTTATGATTCCACCCACGGCATCAGAACCGTACAAGGCCGTACCAGCACCCTTAAATACTTCCACTGCACCCGCCGAACTAAAATTCGTATAAGCCAAGCCATTATGATTAAAAAACCCCGATGACTGGATCGGTATACTGTCTTGCAAAAACAAGTAATATGGGTTCGTACTTTGCGGTAAACGAATACTTGTCGTATGACCAACAGTTGATCCCGTTTGAGTCAAGCGGACACCAGCTATTGAATTTAATAATTCACGCTGCGTTGATGCTTTGTCAACTTCAACCTCACTGGCAGACTTTATATCTATGCTAGCTGGTAACTCTAGGGAAGAGCGCTCACTTCGCGTGGCTGTGACAGTCATATCATCAAAAGTGATATCTTCAGCATAGCTGAAGCTAGCAAAACATAATAGCGACATCAATGATAGTGCTGAAGTAAGTATAATATTCATAACAATTCCCAATAATACAAATTTATCTAGCTAAGAGTCCAGCCTTTAACTTACAGGTATATATACACAAATAAAACCATCATTTGTTTCAATGATTATTTTATGGATTTTGACTTATTCAACTCAATGAGATTGTGTGATAACACTCAATTTGATAACTTTTTTACAGTCCCACAGAAACACAAAAAATAAGTTGCGCGAAATTTAAGCCAATTTAATAGCTTACTATGAGTGAGGGAGAACTAGACGAAATCCAAGTCCACCAGTACGTATTTCACGTGGGTATCTATATCGAAAGGCAGAACGCATGTAATCAACAGCGCCATGCCATGTACCCCCCCTAAAAGTATGTCGTTCGCACTCACCAGCCGTCCCTGACCAAGAGCTACCATCTGTTGGAGCACCCTCATAATTTGGATGCCAACAATCTGCAACCCACTCATAAACATTGCCATGCATGTCGTATAGGCCAAATTCATTGGCTGGAAAACTAGCCACTGGGACTACTTTTTTACGATTTACTCCTTCTTTGTTGCACCCAGCAACCTTAAAGGCATTACCCTCAAAGTTGGCTTGTTGATCAGTGATACACATTCCAGTATTAAATGGCGTATTAGTCCCTGCTCGAGCAGCATACTCCCACTCTGCTTCACTAGGCAGTCGGTAATTTTTGTCAGTAACCGAATTTAACCATGTAATAAAAACCTGAACATCATCCCAAGAAATATACCTTACTGGCATGTCAGACTCAGTCCAGCCATTGTTTTCAGGTTCATGAGTACAAGCTTTAGCACTAACACAAGTAGCCCATAATTCAGCTGTCACTTCAGTTTTTGTCATTTGAAAGGCGGGAATAGTCACCAAGTGAACAGGTTTTTCTCTATCCTTACAATCAATAGAACTAACACAGCCCATCTCAAATTTTCCAGCTGGAATATTCGCCATTTCAGGTAAGGTGAAGTTTACGCTCTCCTCTGCATAGGAGTTTTCTAACGTTGAAAATATAACCAACACAAATAAAAACAATATCTTAAGGATATTTTGAAATGGGAAATAAATTTTCCCAAGGATGTCTATTGTCATTTCTGTTCCAAGATTAAGCCATAATCGAGCGGTAATCCTATAGCCCAAATCATAATAGGTCAATAGTCCGAATATATAGATA
>TARA_B110000858_G_scaffold177023_1_pt1 | contig 27043 bp, 26 predicted proteins | sample TARA_B110000858 | Tara Oceans TARA_B110000858 (sample SAMEA4398247) | marine metagenome | biome: Polar Biome; feature: [SRF] surface water layer (ENVO:00010504); material: water (ENVO:00002006), including particulate matter (ENVO:01000060) such as... | depth 5 m | reverse complement strand
AGTCTCAAATGGATTATACTCAGCGGTGGGTACTATCTTAGTTGCTGCTGCATGGACAACATAGTTAATGCCATCCATACATCTATAAAGTCTTTCTTTATCTCTTACGTCTCCAATTACAAACGAAATCCGTTTATCATTCTTAAAACGCTGCATCATTTCCCACTGCTTCATTTCATCTCTTGAAAAAACTAAGGCTCTTTTAAAATTAAAATTATTTGATAAGTCAGAAATATATTGATTTCCAAATGAACCAGTACCACCAGTGATAAGTAAGCTTTTATTTTTATATAAATTTTTCATCAATTTTTAATAGCTTATATAGTTATTTTAAAAAATAAGGATTATTAATTAAGAAAGAACTTGTAAAACTTCCAAGTAATTTTCCATTTTGATGCTCTTCTTTATACTTTTTAATATTATAATCCAAAATTTTATTACATTCTTTTTGCTTTACAGTAAGTTTAAATTGTTTATCTCGTGGTTTTTCAAGTTCATTTAACATATCTATTACTAGATCATTAACTTCAGTATTACTATTTTCAATTATCTTAATATTTTTTTTCTTAAATTCATCAGCTCTATGAGAAAAACCAAGATTATAATCAAATATTTCTCTCATTGATAGATACTTATTTGTTCTTTTGTTAAAGTGATGCTTTGTAATGGATAGGTTGTCATATTTAAAACTTCTTATTAAGCCTATCGGAATAGATATAGCAGCAGCAGGCTTTCTAAATACATATGGAATAGCGTCATAGCCTGTTTGTGTAGTGAGAATAAATTTGCATTTAGCGCCTAAATATATATCCATAAAATCAGACCTAAATTGACTATTGGCATAGTCAATTATTTTTAAATTATTTGAATTTAGCTTTGATGATACAACTTTTCCCATTCTTAAAACATAATAACCTCTATCAGCAAGAGTTTCAGCTGCAAGTAAGAAATTTTCAATATTACAGTCTCTGAAATTATGGTAGGAAAAATCAAAATCTTTAAAATTATTAGTTAAATATGCGCTATCCCTAATAGTAAAACATACAAATTTCGAATTTTTTGCAATACCCATTTTTTTTAAAATATTTTTTCCATTTTTAATCTCTAAATCAGTAAAATAAAATGATGTACTAAATTTATTAAATAAATTATTTACATCACGATCAGTAGCAGAAATATTTAAGGAATGTTCTGAAAGAAAATTAAGATATTTAGGAGCTTTATCAATTAATTTTTTTGCACTATAAAATGGATATGTTGGAAATATTCTTATTACCCTTCTAACCATTTTATCAAATTGTTTGTTACATATCTTTTCTACATTGTAAGGATTTGGATCATAAAAACATATGTCATAGTATCTTTTTGATGGTTGATTAATGTTTGCTTTTTTTCTAGTTAAATAAACTTCAGTATTTCCTGCAAAAGGTCCAATTCTATGGGCATTAATTCCATACAATCTTATTAAAATAAATGGTCGTAAAATAATAAGTAATATAATTAATAATAATGGTATTATATAAATTGGAATAGATAAAATAAGTTTAAAAAAACGCACAACTAATCTTTCCAAAAAATAATTTGCATCTCATTTACCTTATATAAATAAATTTTGTTTAATGTTTTTCTTATAATTGAGAATTTACTCATTTGAAATTTTTTTTAATTTATTCTCAATATCTGCATATATTCCATTGGAGTTATGAATTATAGTATTCAAATAGTAGATTTCTTCAACTTTTTCTAAGGATTCAAAGTCATTAACAATAAGATGTTCAACGGCGAAGTGTATAGATTTATTTTTTTCTAGAATTTTATAAAAAAATTGTCTTCTTGCTATTTGATCCTCTGGAAATTGAAAAAGTGTATAGCAAATAATTCCATCTAAATTATTTAACTCATTAATTATTTGAATTAGCATTTGATAGGAATTAGATATTCCATACTCAACGCCACTAAGTAAAAAATTTAGATTATTTTTTTCACAATACGCTCTTATAACAATATTTTGCACATGTTGTGGTGCTCTTCCATTAACCAAGTCCCTACTGGAAATATATCCCCTAAATGACATTAAAATTTAATTTTTGGAGATTCATATTTCATACCCATTTTTGTAGCTGCCTTAAGAGAGATGGGATCAAAAAATTCTCCTAGTTTTTTATCACCATAGGGACTGAATACACTTTTAAATCTACAATTCATAGACCATCTTGTTTCATTAGTATCGTTTACAATATTTCCATGAGGTAAGGATTGATCAAAAATTAGTATTTCTCCATACTTTATATCAATCCATAATAAATTATGTTTCACAGCTTCAAATATTTCATCGGTACTCATTTCATTGTATTTAGGAAATTCTTTATAAAATATCTTTGAGTATTCAGGAGGCAGTATATACATTGATTTTGCTTCATAGCAATCAACTAACGGTATCCAAAGAACTACTTCATATGGCGAGTCACCTGACCAGACATCCGAATGCAAAGCTAGCAAAGATGATTTATCATTTGGCAGCTGAATACTTAAACTAATTCTTCTCTGCATGCATAGTTCGTTGCCAACTAAATCGTTTAAATAATCATTGGCCGAATTGAAATATGACTCCCTTAACCAAGTTTTATCATTCAAATTATTAAAAATATTTAACCTAAAATTATTGATCTTATCAATTGATACCTTGTTATGTACTGAGTTTAAATAATTAGAAATTTCTTCTCTTTCAACTAGATTTTCTTCACTAGAAATTTTAATAATTTCATTTCTTATTTTATCAAGGCTATCAATATTACATGATTTTTTTATTACGAAGCCATTAAGTAGGAATTCTTCACTAATTTTTTTTTCACCCTGAGAGATAAACGACATTTATTATTATTTTTATTAGTTTTTTGATATTGGCATAAACCAATAATAATCACCAGTATATCCAGCATCTCTAAAAAAATCAATCCAATCTTTGGTATGCATTACTGTTTCAGCAGTTAAATTCCAAGCCTCCATAGCTTCTTTTTCTATATCATTTGAAAATGCATCAAGTGTAATAAATGAATCTTTCTTGGACACTCTTTGAATTTCATTTAAAGCTTTTTTCAAATCATCAATCTTTAAATTATGCAAAGTAACAATAGAAATAACTAAATCAAATGAATTATCCTCATAAGGTAAATTTACGGCATTGCCGACATCAAGATGTTCTTTCATTTCATTAATACAATTATCATATGCATATTGAGAAATATCTATTCCTCTTAATTTAGATTTAGGTAAATACTTTAGAAAATCATAAAGCATAAAACCTTTTCCAGATCCCACATCAAGAATAGAGCTGTCATTATTAAGTTTATAATATTCTATAAAATCTGGAATAACGTTTTTCCAAAATTTTTCATTGTAATTATAACCACCATACCCAAATCTTCTTTCTCCATCAAAAAAATCATAACCAAATTTTTTAGCTATTTCTTGATCATGTTTACTCTTATGTTCTAGGCGTTGCTTTAAATCCCTATTTGTTTTTGGGTAATTTTTTAATAAATTGATTTTATTTTTCATAATTTAACAAGAATTTAACAAGAATTTAACTTTTGTTCTATATATTTATTATTTATCATAATTTTATTAATAATTTATAAGGTTAAAGAATTAAAATATTGAGCTTTGTATTATAACTTCCAGAAAAAAATAGGTACCTCTGATATTTTATGATTTAAGAGTCTACTGGTTCCTCCATAGGGATTTTTTTGAATTTCTTCATTGGTGACTTTTTGTACTTCATAGTCTAATTCTTCGCTTAGCTCTATTTTAAAAAATATATCACTGTCACATATAAATTTAGCTCGCCCATCCTTGATTAACTTTCTGGGCCATAGGTAATCATTATAATTAAAATGACTAAATTTTCTAAAAAATTTCAGGTCTGATTTTATAATTCCACCAAAAAGTGGGGCTGGTCTGCTGGCTGTTACAGCATAAGTATTTTTATTAATCTGTTTAATATTAAGCCCCTTAACACCAAGATTATCATTTTGTTCGATTGATTGTTTTTGTACACTCATTAGATTTTTAATGCCAATTTGAACAAGTTCACGACTACTGATGGTGTAATTTGGATCTGCTTTAAATTTAGACTTTATTAAATTAAGAGCTGAATTCCAATTCACTCTTGGATGCATACCTATAAAAAATTCATTATTACTCCTAGAAAGTTCTACGATATTGGAAAGAGAACCATCACTATAAAAATCATCAGGTGAAACCCAAAATAATGGTGTATTATTGTCTAAAGAAAATTTAAGTGAGTTGTACAAAGTATAATGTTTAAATAACCAATTTTCTCGAAAAAAATAAGTTGTGAAATTGAAGTATCTTAAATCATTGTTAAATCTACCTTTTTCATCTAGGCAAACTATTATTTCAACCTTACTAAAATGAATTAATTTCTTATAAATAGAATGATTTAAAATCTTTTCTTTTTCACTATTAGACTTAACATAAATTTTTACAATCACTTTATAGGAATTTTTTACAAGCAATGGAATATTATTTTCTTGCAAAATACTTGGAAGACTAAATTCTAATAATGCATCTATATATTTTTCTCCAAATGCTATATACGAAAAAAGCAATTGGTTAAAATTTTTAGGGGCATGATTATTTTTAATAAAAAAACTATCTATGACTGAATAAAATCTTAGATAAAAATTAATCTTATAATTTACTAACTTATTAAAAATTTTTTCTCTTAAGGTTAGCTGATCCATATATATATATTAATAATAATTATTAGATTTAAAATGGTCCCATGAATGACTGATCAGGCACATCATACATAATATTTTTGTCTTCAAAATCTGATTGTTCAATTTGCATATTAAAAATATTAAATACTGTATTAATAATTTTTGTTGTATTTGGATAAGCATATTTAGCTAATTCTCTAGTGCTTGGGACGGGAACATCTTCGACACCGATTCTTACAGGATTGCTAATTAATTCAGACGAAATATTTTCAGCTAGTGTAGCAATAATTTCAGCACTTACTCCAAAACTTGACCATCCATTATCAACAACTAACACTCTTTTAGTTTTTTTAACAGATTCAATGATAGTCTCTTTATCAAGTGGTCTTATCGTTCTTATGTCTATAATTTCGGCACTGACTCCATGTTCAGACAGAATGCGTGCAGCTTTAATGGCTAAAATAGTTGTGTAGGAATGTGATATAATTGTAATATCAGATCCATTTTCAATTATGTTACATTTACCTATTGCTACTTTATAATAATCTTCTGGTACATTGCCATAAGTATTGTGAAGCCACCTATGTTCTAAAAATATTACTGGATTGTTATCTTCAACTGCTGATGCTAATAGCCCTTTGGCATCATAAGGAGTGCTTGGCATAACAACTTTAAGTCCTGGAATATGGGCAAACCAAGATTCTAAGCTCTGACAGTGCTGAGCTCCTTGTCCCCAACCTCTGCCTATTATCATTCTTATTACTAATGGTACGTTTTTTTGACCTGCTGTCATATGGTACCACTTGGCTGCTTGATTAACTATCTGCTCCATAGAAAGTATTGCAAACTCAACTCTTTGATGCGTTATAATAGGTCTCATTCCCACTAAAGCTGTTCCAATTGCTATACCAGTTGCTGCGTTTTCTATAATTGGCATATCAAAAACTCTATCTTTACCAAATTCTTCCTGCAAATTTACTGTTGTACCAAATATTCCTTTAGGATCTGGTACACCCAGTCCCATTATGTAAACACTTTCATCTCTCTTAAGGCATTGAGCTGTCGCTTCTCTAATTGCTTCGTAAAATTTAATCTCTCTCATACCTTTATTTTCATTAAATGTTTATTCAGAATAAATATCATCATATAAGCTACTTGCAGGTAAAAAATCTGCATTTTTTGCGTCTAAAAATGCTTCTAATATTTCATTATCTAGCTTCTGTAAGTTATCATCAATTTCTTTTTTAGTTATAGCGCCAGAGTTAAGTAATTTTTTTTCAAAAAGATTGATTGGACAATTTTTAAGCCAGCTTTTTGTTTCCTCTACATCTCTATAATTTAAATAATCATCATTACCTGGCCCACAATGCTCAAGCCATCTGTAAGTATCAAACTCAAGTAAAATTGGTTGTTGTTTAGTTTCTATATGATCTATTGATTGTTTAGAAATATCTAAAACTTCATCCATATTATTTCCGTTGCCATATAAATATTTAATTCCATGTCCTTCTACTATTGTTTTTAAAGATCTTTTTTCAGATTGTCTGTCTTTGATGTGCGTATAAACAGAATACAAATTATTTTCACAAATAAAAATAACTGGAATTTCATGAAGTGAAGCAAATCCAAGACTTTCATGAAATACGCCAGTTTCAGTTGCCCCTTCTCCAAAAAATATAACTGTCTTATCTTTTTTATTTTTTAATTTCTTGCCCCATGCCGCACCAACTCCAATAGGAATTGTACTACCTACAATTGGAACTGCTGCAATAAGGCCAGCATCTAAATCTATAAGGTGCATAGATCCACCTTTACCCTTAGCGCAACCAGAAGCTTTTCCATACAGCTCTCCAAGCATTTTTTTTATGTCTCCGCCCTTTGCAATATAATGTGCATGGGATCGATGTGCACTTAAAATACTATCTTCTTTTTTTAATAGCTCACAAATCCCAGCTGCAACAGCTTCTTGTCCAACCGATAGATGTATTGGACATCTCATTTCTTGCTCTGAATACATTTCTGCAATTTTTAACTCTACTTGTCTAATGCGGTACATTTTAAAGAGTAACTCTCTAGCTATAATATTTTCCATTTTAATTATCTTTATAGAAACTATTAATAGTCTTGCAGATATATTCAACTTTTGTTGTATCAATAAATTGATTAACTGGAAGTGTTAATATTCTTTTAGCCTGCTTTTCAGTTTCTGGAAAAGCTCCGTCTTTATGGCCTAGATACTTTGCGGCTGGCTGTAAATGAATAGGTATCGGATAATGAATTGAAGTCTGAATACCTTTATTTTCAAGATATGAAATTAAATCAGATCTTTTATCAACTTGAATTACAAAGGTGTGGTATGTGTCAAAATTATCATTATCTGATTTTGGAATATATATATAATTTTTATTTAATAGCTCTTTATATAAATCTGCATTAGCTCGTCTTTGATTAATAACCTTATCAAGCTTAGTAATATGATAATTGAGTATCCCTGCTTGGAGGTTATCCATTCTAGAAACATAACCAAAGTTCTCAACTATATTTCTTTCAACCATACCATGATTTGCTAAGCTCCTAATTTTACTGGCTATTTCTGAATTATCTGTCGTAAGATAACCAGCATCACCAAATGCATTTAAATTTTTTAGTGGATGGCCTGAAAAACAACCAATATGTCCTATTGAACCAGCTGGCTTTCCTTTATAAGTTGAACCGATCGATTGGGCTGCATCTTCAATAACTGGAATATTATACTTTTCAGAGATTTTCATGATACCTTCCATGTCACACATTCTACCAGTCAAATGAACAGGCATGATTGCTTTTGTTTTTTCAGTTATGCAAGCTTCAATTTTTTTAGGATCAATTAATTGATCATCTTTTACATCTACAAAAATTGGCCTTGCTCCTAGGTGCACTATAACCGCTGTTGAGGCTATAAATGAATTTGGTGGGGTTATAACTTCATCTCCTGATTTTACCCCTAAAAGGTGAAGGCCAAGTGTAAGTGCGTCAGTGCCACTATTTAATGCTATAACGTGCTTGGTTTTAACAATGCCTTTTATATTATCTTCAAAGATTTTAATTTCTCTACCACCAACATGATTTGCTTCTGATAAAATAGTATCTATAATGGGAAGTAATTCATCTCTCTCTTTAGCCCATTGTAACTTTAAATCAACATATGGAATTTTCATAAATTCATTTATCTAAAGTAATTTTTTACTGTTTCAATTACATAATCTTGTTCTTCAATACTTAAATGCTGGTCACATGGAAAAGAAATTATTTTTTTTGCATGCGCGTCAGAAACTTGAAAGTCACCTTCTTTGTGACCTAGATAACTTAAACCTTCTTGTCTATATATAGGAACTGGATAATGAACCTTTGCCTCAATACCTTCTTTGAGGCAATGTTCTAAAAGCCCATCTCTATCTTCGGCGAAAACAATGTATAAGTGATATACAATCTTATAGTCCTTTGGTCTTGGTGGTATAGTTATTTCATTTATCTTGGATAAGCCACTATCATAATAAGCCGCATTCTTAATGCGTTGGTTAGCAATTTCTTTAGTCTGAGGAATTAGCCAGTTACCTACTACTGCTTGGAACGTATCAAGTCTAGAGTTATAACCCATTAAACCTATTGTATCTCTATCAATTAAACCATGATTTCGAAGTAGTCGAAGTTTATCTGCAAGCTCATCATTATTTGTTGTGATCAACCCACCATCAGACCAAACATTTAAGTTTTTAAGTGGGTGAAGTGAAAAAGCGCCTGTATCACCCCAAGTTCCAGCTTTTTTACCATCAATTTCTCCTAAAATAGATTGGCAAGCATCTTCTATAACTGGCAAATTATATTTTTCAGCTAAAGGCATTACTTTTCTCATATCTGTCATGTAGCCTGTAAAGTGGACAGGCAGTAGTGCTTTTGTTTTTTCAGTTATTTTTTCCTCTAATTTGTTTGTATCCATACAAAATGTATCATCACAATCAACAAAAACAGGAATAGCTCCAAGCTCAGCAATTGCACCAACAGTTGCTACAAAAGTATTCGCAGTTGTAATAACTTCATCGCCATTTCCAACTCCCTTAGCCTTAAGAGAAAGCTTAATTGCATCTGTTCCAGAATTAACGCCAATCGCATGCTTAGAGTCCATAAGCTCAGCAAAACTAGACTCAAATTGCTGTAACGGCTTACCCAATGTAAAGTCGCCTGTTTTTACAAACTCTTTTAAATCATCCCAAAGATCATCTGCATTAGCAAATTGTTGTGGCAGGTATGAATATCTTACTTTTTTCATAATAAATTACTTTAAATTATTTTTTTGCATCATCTTAATATTATAATAATAATCATTATTTAATGGGTCTTCTAACCTATTATCTTCAAAAGCTTTCTTAACATCCTCTACAGCATCTTTTAGAGTATTTTCTGTTTTAAAGCCAAGAACTTTTAAAATCTTATCAGATGAAATATGATAGGATCTGTTGTCATCAGATTCTGTAATAGTTAACTTTATATCCTCACCCATTACATCTTTTGTTATTTCTGCTAGCTCAAGGACTGAATAATTCATATCCCCAGCGTTATAGATTTCTCCATTGATTATTTCTTTATCGGCATGAATTAAAGTCTGATAAGCTCTTACCATATCTTTAATATTTATATTTGGCCGTAGTTGGGATCCACCAAATACTGAAATTTCTCTATTATGATAAGCATTGTTTGCAAAAATATTTAATACAACATCTAATCTTTGTCTTGGGGAATAACCACATACAGTCGCAGGTCGTATAGTCACTGTGGTAAAATCTTCTGACTTATATTCATTGAGAATTTCTTCACATTCGGCTTTGAATTTTGAATAATCAGTTAAAGGCTCAAGCGACATATCTTCATGTACATTTTTTTCATTTTTAATTCCATAAACAGATGATGATGATGCATATATAAATCTTTTCACCCCATTACTTATCGAGCATTCAACAAGAGGCCTAAAAGCATCTAAGTTTATCGATTTTCCCAAATTAGGGTTTAATTCAAAACTTGGATCATTAGAAATACAGGCTAAATGAATAACCATATCATGACCTTTTATAATATTATTAATCTCAGAAATATTTCTAATATCTAATTTATGTTTTTTAAGTCTCTCATGATTAGGAAGGACATTATCACCATACATAAATAAATCTACAACTGAAATAGTATGACCTTCCATAAGAAGCTTAGGAACTAAAACTGCACCTACGTAACCAGCGCCACCAGTAATTAAAATTTTATATTTCATTATTTATTTTAAGATATAGTAAAAGGCCTTTTTTAGTCTCAATTCACTTACAAACTCTTTATTGCCAACCGTTTCAACTGCTTGTGCTGCAGCTAGTGAGCTTATTAGTAAAGTTGAATAATCATCTATTTTAATATAATCACAAATAGATGCAAGAGAAAGCATTGCATCGCCAGCTCCTATTTTATCGACAATTTTATCAGCAAAGCCAGGGCATTTGATACTATCTTTATTCTTATTATAAATCATTACAGCGCCGTCTTTTCCACTAGTTATTATTGCTTTTTTGGACTTCAATTTTTCAATTAAAGATTTTCCTAATTCTTCACTTGGAGTTAGCCTATCTCTAGCATCATGTCTAAGTTCTCCTTCATTTAATATTAAGAAATTAAAATTTTTATATTTGTTTAAAGTTTGATAACCCATATTAGATGCATTTATTTGTGAGTTAATAGATAAATATTTACTATTTTTACATACAAAATTAGCTATTTTAGGTGTAATTATACCATGTCCATAGTCAGTTAAGATTACAAGATCATAATTTTTAATTACAGATTTTAGTTTTTTTAAAAATTTGTTTTCATCATTTGTCGTTAAATCTGAGTCATTTATTGAATAAATACCTAATACTTTATTACGATTAACTTCATCTAAATATCTTTTTTTATTTATCGTGGGAGAATCTTTTTTATTAAAAAAAATAGTTTTTATATTTTTAGCAAGTGAGCGTCTAATAAATTTCTCTTGCTTATCGTAATCACCAATAAAACTCATTATTGCAACATCATTACAAAAACTTGAAACATGATTAGCAATAGCTCCAACTCCACCAATATATTTTTCTTTAAATTTATCGTGCATAACTAATACAGGTTCTTTTCCAGATTTACCAATTGCTTCACAAAAATGATATTCATCTATAATAACCTCCCCAAGAATCAAAACTTTCTTTTTTTTCAGTAAATCAAGTTTATTTAAAGTGTCATCAACATCTATTAATTTTCTAAAATTTTCTAGATAGTGATTTTTTTTATTATTAGATTCATTAATTAATTTACTAGAGCTAAAAATTTGATCATTAGTATATTCAATTTTTCCTTTAACATTTTTAATTGCTAACTTTTCTTTTTTAATATTTCCCGTAACATCATCACTATCATTTTTATAATCTGGTCCCTTACAGAAGATACTAGGTTTAATTTTCTTAATTACAGAAACTGCAGTAATTTCATTACTTAATACAACATAATCTATCATTTCTAATTTAGCTAAAAATTCCATTCTCTGGTCTTGGTTAAATTTTGGTCTACCGGGTCCCTTGTAAATAAATTTATCTGCTGTAATAGAAACTATTAGAATATTTCCTAGTTTCTTTGCTGATTCAAAGTGCTTAAGGTGACCTAAATGCACAAGATCAAAAGCTCCATGACTAAGAATAACTTTCTGTTTATTCTTTTTTAATTCTGTACAGAGTTTTGCAGCTTCAATTAATGAAATAATTTTTTTTTCCATAGGAATTATTTTAAATATTTAAACCAATCTTTTGTAGCTTCAGAAATACTATCTGGATTCCATATTGGGGCATTTTTCCAATAGTCAATATTTTCAATAAGAATTTTAATTCCTTCTTCAATTTCTATTTTTGGTTCCCACTTCAAATCTTTTTTTATTTTAGCTATATCAGCAAATGTTGCATCTGGTTCCCCTGGTCTCTTAGGAACAAAAACTTTCTCGCCGCCAAGCAAATCTACAATTTTATTAATAGGAACTGTATGTCCACTTCCAACATTATAAATCTCATTTGTAATTTTACTTAAAGCACTAGTATAAAATGCATTAGTAACATCAGAAACAAAGGTAAAGTCTCTTGTTTGAAGTCCATCACCAACAACTGTATAAGGTTGTGAAGCAAGTTTTTGAGCCAGAAAAACACCAAAAACAGCGCCATAAGTTCCAGAAGTTCTAGATCTTGGCCCATAAACATTAAAAAGCCTTAGAGAAATTGCAGGTAATTTATAAATTTGTGCCCAATGCATAACTAATTCTTCACCCATTCGCTTTGTTAAAGCATAAGGGTATTGAGGTCGAATATCATCTAACTCAGCTGTAGGAAAGTTATCTGGTATTCCATAGCACGATGAAGAGGCGGCATATACTAATTTTTTAATATTTGCATTTTTAGCAGCATGGACAATATTAAATGTACCATTAACATTGGCATTGTAATATTCGTAAGGTTTTTGAATAGATGGCACTATGTCAGCCAATGAAGCTAAATGAAAAACATAATTTACTTGCTCAAAAGCTTTTAGCCAGTCCCCATTTTTTGAAATGTCACACTCTATTATTGAAATTTTATCTTTTATATGGTCAAGGTTTTCTTTGTGTCCAGTTGAAAAATTATCTAAAACAGTAACTTTAACTCCCTCTTCTAGTAGTCTATCTACTAAGTGGCTTCCTATAAAGCCAGCTCCACCAGTAACTATTGCTTTCATAATTTAATCTCTTAATTAAAAAATAATTTTTTCTGCTTCTTCTGGTTTGTTAATTTTTCTTAATCTAATAAATTGTGCTAACATATGCATTATTGATTGATGTACATCTTCTACTATTCCATAATTTGAAATATTTATATGAATACAATTATCACTTATTTTTTTCGCCTTACCTCCGTTAAAACCAACGAGACTAATGGTTTTAATTTTTAGTTTAGAGGCACTGTTTATAACATTAATAATATTTTTACTATTTCCACTACTTGAAATACATATTAATAAATCTCCCTTAGATCCAAGTTTTTCTAATTGATAAGAAAAAGTATCTTCATATTTAATGTCATTTGCTATGGCACTTACTAATGGCATATTTGAATTCAAAGAATAAGCTTTAGGTAATAATGAAGTATTCGTAGATACTCCTTTAACAAAATCACAGACAAAGTGTTCCGCTATTGAAGATGAGCCTCCATTGCCACATGTAAATATATTTTTCTTATTTAAAATAGCTTTCTCTAAAATATTTGCTATTTGAAGAAAGTTTTTATGATCTATTGATTCTATCCCCTTGTGGATCGACTCTGAGTAGCAATTTAAAAATGTCTCTGCGGATAAATTATTATTTATTTGGAAATTCATAATGCTTTTATAGCCATAATTTTTGACTTTTAATAGCTTAAATATTATTGTTAATTTTGAATAAAGCTTTAGCTAGTTCTAAATCAGCCATACTATCAATGTCAATAGATATATGATTATTGCTAAAGTAACCAAAAGTTTTTTTATGTATTATTTTTTTTGATTTTTTTAAAAAATCTGTATCAGACACATACAACTCTCCATTGGGAACATAATAATTTTTATAGCTTTGGCGATTTGTTGATTTTTGATTATTTTTCAAATATGGAGACAGTTTTTTACTCTTATCAATGAAATACATAAATTCTGGTATGCTATTAGATTCTTTTAGGCTAATAGCTGATTTTCGCTTATTAGTAATTGTTTCTTTTAGTATTCCATCGATATCTTTTGTAGTTCTAAACGGTGACGTAGGCTGAAGTAGTATCATATAGTCATATTCATGTATTTTTAAAATATCTAGTATCACATCAATAATAAGAGATTTATCGTGTGATAGGCTTTTTTTTCTAATGTGACTTAACACATTTTTATAACCATTAACCGATTCAAGGATTTTGTTTGAATCAGACGATACTATTATTTGATCAATATATTTAGATTTTATAGCACTGTTTACACTAATTTGAACAAGATTATTTCTTCCTAACTTTTGAAGATTTTTATTTTTGATTCCCTTACTATTTTTTCTAGCAGGTATAATTGCAATAATTTTTTTATTCAGATACATGCCACCTCTAGTAATTTGATGATTGATTTGCTAAAATATAGTCTTCCTTCTTGCCAATATCTACCCACTCTTCGTGAATTGGATAGCACCCAATTTTTCTTCTCTTTTTGATACTGTTCAATAGTAGGTCAGGCATATCTAAGTGAACTTTATTTTTTAATTCACTAATAATATTTTCATTCAATACATATATTCCAGCATTAATAAGCGATGAAAATGTTGGCTTTTCATTAATTCCCATAACTCTTTCATTTTTAGTTAATAGTTCACCATAAGGAATTTTAACATCATATTTTTTTGCTACGACTGTTGCAGAAAATTTTTTTTCTAAATGAAAATTAAGCAGTTCTTTGTAGTTAATTTTAGATAAAATATCAGAATTTAAAATTAGTGAAGGCTTTGAATTCTTATTCTTTGGAAGCAAACTTAATGAGCCAGCTGTTCCAAGTGGTTTTTTTTCATTTACATATTTTATGTTAACATTCCATTTTGAGCCATTACCAAAATATTTTTTAATCATTTCTGAATGATAATAAGTAGTAATAAAAATATTTCTAAACCCGAAGGATGATAATTGTTTAATAATTATCTCTAAAATTGGTATGTTTCCAACTTTTAGTAATGGTTTAGGAACTTTTTTTGTTAATGGCATTAGCCTCTTACCAAAACCGCCTGCCATAATTATAACCCGGTTATCAATCCTGTCTTCATTTAAAGTATCCTCAATTAGATAAAGATAATTAAATTTTTTTAACTTCAAAACTGGAATTTGTTTAATCATATTTTCTTTCATTATTTTAAACATATTTCGTTTAGAGGTTTTATGATCCACAGTTATTGGATTATCATTCATTGCATGAATAATCTTTGTTTTTAAATTATATCCATTTATCAAGGCTCTACGAATATCACCATCTGTAACTGTTCCTAACAGGGTTAGATTACTTTTTATGATAAGAACAATTTTTTCTTTTTCTTTATCTAAAATTTTTATCGCATCATGAATTGTATTGGTAGATTTTAAGGATAACCTAATTATTTGACTTGATTGATAATTCATTGAATATTTGTTAAATCTAGATTATTATATATATTACAAACTATACCAACCAAAGCAGATAATAAAGCACTTCTCCATAAAAATTATATTTTAAATATTATTTATGAAATCATTTGACTTCCTAACACTAATAGAAAATTATGATGATGGCTTGATTAACACATTACGAGACTTTAATAGTGATGATGACATATTAAGACTTTGGGTTCACGATGAAGACCACTCAAAAAGTCTAATTAATTTATTTCATTCTATATGTGAAAGTGACGAAGATGGTATAATTATAAAGTATGATTTCGAAAAATTTAACAAAAGTTTAAATCTTGATCTTATTAAAAAATCTACTTTAAATTATGGAAATCTAACATCCTCAAAACAAGATAGTGTCTTAAGTATTGTTTTTACAAAATTTGAAGATCTAAAAAATGAAAAAATAATTATTTTAGATAAGATTGAACAAAAAAAAAACGAAGAAAAATATTCAAGCGAAACCCAGATAAAACAAATAGATTTACAAGAATATTATTTATCTAATATTGATAACCTAAATTTAATAGTTAAAAATACCAGAATTATTAATGAGGCTCAAGCGTTGAAAAAAATTAGTGTAACTTTTGATAATGTAACTCTAAATTTACTACTGCATCCAATTAATTTTAAAATTATAGATTCTTCAATTGATTGCCGTGATAATGACAGTAGATATATAAAATTTTTTGAAATATTTTGTGAAGAAATAATACTATTGCCAATATTAGAGGCAAAAGAACATTCGATTATAAAATTAGAAAATTTAATTAGACCTCAAGATTTTCATAAGCATATAAAAGGAATAATTTTACCTAAATTCCTGTGTGAACTATTTATTTTACCTCAGAAACTATTGGATTTGGCATACGATGAGTCAAAAAAAATATTTTTGGATATACCAAATATTAATGAATATGATTCACCTGTTTCTAAAAATTGGAATTCATTAAACGAACAAGAAAAAGGTTCTAAAATCAACAAATCTTTAAAAGAATTTGAATTAATTAACATAATAAGACCTGACACAATATGCCTGCAAGGTATTGAAAAAGATGTTTTGCTAACATTCAAAATTAATGAAAATCTTGATAATAATAATCAGAACAATTCTTACATAGAGGTAGAACCACAGTCAATACTTCTAAAATTAGAGTCTTTTTTGCAAAATAATATTGAAAAAAGAATAGAGGTCTTCTATAAAGAAAAACTAGATATTAATAAACTACGTATGGGAAAACTTAAAAAATGAGCAAGCTTCAAGAGCATTACGATATAATTCTAGATGGGACAAAAATTTCTTGGCACAAAGAAAGAGTCGATGCTTGGGCTAGAGGTGAAAGAATAGCTCCTATAACTATTGATATGGCATTAACTCGTGCATGCAATTATTCATGTGGATTTTGCTATGCTATGTTTCAAGAAAATGATCGAAAAAAAATAGATAAGGAAATAATATTTAACTTTTTAGAAGACTGTGCAGAAATTGGAGTTAAGGGTATAAGTTTTGTATCTGATGGCGAGAGCACAATATCTCCTATTTTTGTAGATGCAGTTAAAAAAGGGTATGAGCTCGGTCTATCGATGGCTGTTGGTACAAATGCATTTGTTTTAACTAAACCAAGAGCTGCTGAAATACTTCCCTATTTAACTTATTTGAGAGTTAATTTTTCAGCTGGTGAAAAAACTAGATATGCAGAAATTATGGGTGTTAAAGAATCTGCATTTGATAGAGTTTGTCAAAATATTAAGGATATGGTTGAAATAAAAAAAGAAAATAATTTAGATGTAACTATTGGAATGCAAATGGTTCTCATGCCAGATGATGCTGATCAAATAATGCCACTTGCTTTATTAGGAAAAGAGCTAAGACCAGATTACTTAATAATTAAACACTGTTCTGATAATGAAGATGGTGGCCTTGGTATAGATTATGATGCTTATGAGCAGTATTACGAAACGCTTAGAGAAGCTGAAAAATTATCCGACGATGACTACAAGGTTGTTATAAAATGGTCAAAAATAGGTGATAAGGGAAAAAGGACTTACCAAAGATGCTATGGAGCTCCATTTATGCTTCAAATGTCTGGCTCTGGATTAGTTGCACCATGTGGAATGTTATTTAATGAAAAATATAAAAAATTCCATATAGGAAATATTTGCGATGAAAGATTTAAAAATATATTTTCTTCTGAAAAATACTGGGAAGTAATGAACTATTTAGCATCTGATAAATTTAATGCTCAAAAGATGTGTGGCTCTCTGTGTTTACAACACAAGGTAAATCAAACTTTAGATAACTTTGTAAAAGGAAAGCTAGACATTGTTAAGGATGAGTTTGAGCCAAAACATTCAAGCTTCATATAGTTATTAGATACTAGTTAAAATCAATTTCTTCTTTGTTGCCTGCCCAAATAGTATAGTGAGCATTCATAGAATAATTATAAAAATTTGCCTTTTCTATTCTATCATTATATTTATTAATAAATTTATTTTTACTAGGTCCATCTGAATCATTGGTAATTTCGAGATTGAAGCAAATATCGCTATTATTAATAATTTTTAATCTATTTTGAAGATATAAAAACTCAGACCAACCTCTGTCTTGCTCATTATATGCACCTGATTTAGAAAAATATTCTATATCATCAAGGTGAAAATTATAAAAATATGGCGATGGCATGCTATGCACTACTGCAAATTTATTTATACCTATCTTTCTTATGCTTAGCCCCCTATGAGTTGTATTAAAGTCAATATTATCAAATGCATCTAAAAAACATTTTTTATGTGAAAGAGGTGTTAATAAATCAATTAAAGATTTAGAAGAAAAATTTTCATTTTCTAAAAAATTTATAATTTGTCCCTTTTTTAGTTTTAGTTTTTCATGGCTAATTCTTGGGTGAGGTAGCGCTAATGTACAATTTTTGTTTTCACTTAATATTATTGAGTTTTTAACAATTCCATTAGCATAAATGTAATCTGGATTTACTTGAAAACAATAAGTACATTTTGATATGCAATATTTCATATTATCAATAAAATAATAGAGAATATTTTTAGATTCTATAGAATTTAATTGAATACATTCTAATTTTAAATTGTGACTTCTTGCCTTTTCTTCTATTTTTTTTCTAATCTTATTCAAGCTTTTCTTTTCAGAATATATATTAAAACTAATTTTAAAATTTAAATTCTCTAAAGCTGGAATATTCTCACTTTGAAATAAAGATGGAATTGAAAAATCAAAAAAATTGTTTAAATATTCATCACCCCATACACAACAATAAAAAACTAAATGTTTACTCTTTATAGATTTATTTCCATCTAAATTAGTAAAAATTTTATTTTTAAAAAATTTTTTAATACGATTGATGAATAAATATCGTTTAATAAAATATTTTAATTGTTTCATAAATATTGTTTCCTTTTTATATAGACATTATTTTTTTATTAATAATATAATATTATTATTGAGAATTTAAAAAATTTTTTAGAGAATTTGCAAATTTTTTACTCTCTATGTCACTTCCTGCTGGCTGAAGATGTAAATTATCACCCCACAAACTTTTATCTGCTAAGTCTTGATCGTAAGCGCTGTTATATCCATTAAGAACAAATACATTGTTATATTTATTTTCCAAAAAATTAACTTTATTATCAATTTGATTATTTGTATAATTGAAAGGTATTGGTGAAAAATTAATAACTAATTTGCAATTATATTTTTTACAAAGCTTAGAAAAAGCTCCAATTTCTTTTTCAAATAAACTAAATTCATTATTGACTCTTCTTTGATGTTCTTTAGGAGGAACTTCTATAGGTATCTTATTAAAAAATGGCAACCATCCATTATTTGTGGTTATTAATTTCTCTATTTCATCAGTTGAATTCAGACCCTTCAAAGTCATAATATTGTCTAACTCTAGATTATGAGAAACTCTCCATTTGAAAATAATATTATTAAATAAAACTCTCAATGAAAAAGAAGGTAGATAAATTTTTTCTACGTATGTTAAATAATTTTTTTTTATTGCCTCAGCCATTAGTGTATTTACCTTATTACCTGTTTTTGATGGTAAAGATAATGGGGATAAATATAGAATAACATATTTAATATTTGTGCTTCTTTGCAGAGCAGCTTCAGCAATATATCTATATCCTGCATAACCTGTATTTCTACAGCAACTTAAATTGTAAAAATTTATATCCTGAAGATCATAAAAATAATCATTAACAAGTGTTGGATTTATTCCATGAAGTCCTGAACTTCCACCTACTTGAATAATGTTAATATCATTTTTTTTATTCTGAAAATCTTCTATTTTTGTAGAAATTATAAATTTTCCCGTATTTGTGTTTTTTAATGGCGCAGCTTCAAAAAAGTTTGATATGTAAGTTTTTTCAGTATCATGAATTGATGCAATAAAAAACTCAATTAATATTACAGTCAGAAAAAAATAAATAATATATTTAAAAAGCGAAATAAATGAAATCATAAGCATCCCTCTTTCCTATAAAGACTATCAAATAAAAAGAAATAATTAAAAATAAAGTAAATTTCAATTTATCAATTTTTACTAAAATATCTGAAAACTCAGCATCCTCTAAATAAGCAATAATTTCAAAAATAAACACAGGTAGTGCAAATATAATAATTGTATAAATCATATCAAATAATATTGGATCAATTGGTTCATAAAAAATTTTAAAATTACTAAAACCAATTGATAGCATCTGTGATAAATTATCACTCATAAAAAAAATCCAACCTAGCAATGTAAGATTATACATTATAAATATAGCTAAAATCTTACCCAGTGATTTAAACTTTAGAATGAGAAATTGATCTATAGGGATATATTTGTAAATTATTAAAATAATAGCATGATAAATACCCCAAGCAAAGAAGAGTCCTCCAGCGCCATGCCATAAACCACACAATCCCATCGCTATAAGAATATTTCGGATATAGCCTATATCACTATTTTTATTACCACCTAATGGAATATAAATATAATCTCTAATCCATTGAGATAGAGATATATGCCACCTTCTCCAAAAATCAGCTGGTGATGTAGCAAAATATGGTGTCTTAAAGTTTCTACTAAGATTTATACCAAAAAGTTTTGCTGAGCCTCTTGCTATATCTGTATAAGCTGAAAAATCCATATATATTTGTAATGAGAATGCAAGAACAGTGAAATAACCAATGCCAGCAATTCCTAAATTACCATTTACAGCAAATGATACAATATTCCCAAAATTATCAGCAAAAACAATTTTTTTCACCAAACCCCAAAGAATTAAAATTATCCCTGATTTTATCATTTCAGGTGATACTATTTTTTTAGAATCTTTTAATTGCGGCAATAGATTGTTAGGTCTTTCTATGGGCCCTGCAATTAACTGTGGGAAAAATGAAACATAATTAAAATAATTTAGTGGGCTTTTTTCTGGCTTAAAATTATTTCTATAAATTTCAATTGTATAACTCAAAGTTTGAAATGTATAAAATGAAATACCTGGTGGTAGAACAATTTCGATAGAACTTATTAATAGATCGGTTCCAAACAGATAATTTAAAGAAATGTTAATAGAGTTAATTATCCAAGATAAATATTTAACTACAAATAACATACCTAAATTTAAGAATAAGCTTAAGTATAAAAACTTTTTTTTTGTTTTTTGATTTTTTGCATTATAGATCCATTTACCTATAAAAAAATCAATGATAGATGAATAAAGAATAAAAAAAATTAGGTAAAATGCTTCCCAAGAATAAAAAATATAACTAAAGCCTAAAAGTAATATATTTCTTAAAAATATTTTTTTACTTGCTGTAAAAGAAAAATAAAGAAAACCAAAAATTATTAGAAATAATATATAATCTATAGAGTTGAATTTCATCGTTAAAAAATATTTTATTAAAATAAAACATCGTTAAAATACTTATTGTTAAGTATTGATAAATTTTTATTTTTAATTATCTCAATGCACTTTTTAGAAGGTAAATTTAAATCTAGCGGATTCTTTGTTTGACGTAAAGTTTTTTGAAAAGATTTGGAGTATAGTTTTTTAATTGATTTAAATATAGAATCATAGTGATGAGTGGAGTTTATTATACTGTTAGTTTGAATGCGTCCATTCTGTCTACTGCCTATATTAATAGTTCCTTTTTTAAAACTAGGAGCTTCTATAATACCACTCGAGGAGTTGCCAATAACACCATCAGCGTATTTTAGTACAGACAAATACTTCAACTGTCCTAAAGAGTTAAATTCAACTGCTCTGTGTAAATTTTGAGAGACATATCCACGTATTAATTTTTTTATTTCATTACTACCGATGTCTGAATTGGGGCTGGTAAAAATAACATTAATTTCACCTGAGTCATTTAATATTTTAAATAAATTTTTTATTGCTGTTACAACTTGACTAACTCCAGAAGTTTCTGAATGAAAAGTTGCCATTAATGTTTTTTTTCTAAAACTAAATTTAAGTTCTTTTTCTAATTCTTTTTTGGATAATAATTTTAGATTTTTAATATTCTCCAAACCCATAGCACCTACAACTGTAATATTCCTACTAACTTCACCTAATTGTACTAATCTTCTTTTGTAATTTGAATGGGATACGAAATGTAAATGAGCTAATTTTGATATTGCATGTCTCATCGAGTCATCCATAGATCCTCTTGTGATTTCTCCACCATGAATATGCCCTATAGGTATTTGAAATAATGTTGCAGCAAGAGCGGTGGCTAATATCTCGTATCTATCACCTAATACAATAATAAGATCAGGTAATAGTTTTTGGAACGATCTACCAATATTTTTGACAATTTTACTTGAAGCATTAGTCAGGCTTTGATGGTTATCTTTTTTTAGATCTAACGATATCTTTACATCAATATCAAATCCATCTTTCTTAATTTGTCTATATGTAAATCCAAACTCTTTGGACATATGAGATCCTGTAACTATTAATTGCAAATCTAATTCTTTATCTCTTTTAATTCTTTTCATTAAAGGAAGTAATAGTCCATATTCTGCTCTTGAGCCTGTAATAACACAAATTTTTTTTTTCATATAATGTAAATTATTATAGCTTAATTAGTTGATCTTTTTTATAATTTTTATTTGATTTTATTCTGTTTATTTTTTTCCAATCCATAGGACTAATCCCTTTTGTGCCAGTTCTTTTAAAAGCAATGTTGTTTAAACTAAGTATATCTCCTTTTTTAATATCTTCTTTTGCTACAATAAATTTTCTAGCTACAAGCAAATTCTTTTTCTCATCTACTGAAGGAATTTTTTGACTAGAACCAAGTATCATTTCAACATCTCTAATCTCTTTAACCATCTCAATAAATTCATTTGGCTCAATACTAGCTGAATGATCAGGTCCCTTCATTTTTTTATCTAAAGTTAAATGCTTTTCTATTATACTTGCACCATTTGCAACTGCTACAATTGGTACTAATATGCCCGTTGAATGATCTGAATAACCAACCTCAGTATCAAATAATTTTTTTATTGTTTGCATTGCCCTCATATTGATATTTTCTTTTGGAACTGGGTATTGAGTTGAGCAGTGCAATATTGTAATTTTATTTTTTTTTGCCCCATATTTTTTTAAAGTCCTAAGTGCACCCTTTATTTCAGCAATTGTACTCATGCCAGTTGATAATATTATTTTTTTATTAAATGATGCAACAGTTTTTAAATAATTATAATTTGTAATTTCTCCAGAAGGTATTTTTACTACTTTTGATTTAATCTTTTTAATAAATTTAAGACTAACATCGTCAAAGGCAGTTGTTAAAAATTTAATTTTTTTCTTTTTACAGTATTTAATAAGAATAAAATGATCTTTCTCACTTAACTCTAGGCTTTTTAATAATTCTAATTGTTTAAGTTTTTTACTAAAGTTTTTTTTTTGGTATTCTGCCAGGCTCGCATAATTTGTAACCATTTCTGAAGCTTTGAATGTTTGAAACTTAACATAATCAGCCCCAGCTTTAGCGGCTGCATCAATAAGTTTTTTTGCTATCTTTATACTTCCATTATGATTTACTCCAGCTTCAGCAATTATTATCGTTCTATTGTTCATTTTTTTACAATCGATCCTGCTGGTATAATTGAATTTTTTTTAATTTTAACTAGCTCATGAATAATTGATCCTGAGCCAATAAAACTACCCTCACCAATAATTACGCCACCATTCAAAATAGCACCTGTCGATATATGGCAATGTTTTTCTACATTAACATCGTGTTCTATAATCGCTCCTGTATTTACTATACAATTGGAATGAATTGTAACACCCGAGTTAATATTGACTTTATTCATTATTATACACGAATCATTTATCTCTGAATTTTTTGAAACATATGAATTCTTAGATAAAAATGAAGGCAGTAAAAAATTATTTTTAATAAGAGTATTATATATTTTTACTCTGGGGGCTGGTGTTTTAATTTGACCAATTCCAATAAAAGCATTTTTATTTTTTAGTTTTAATTTTTCTAAATCATGGTCAGTGTTATCTACTTTAAAATTTAATATTTTAGACTCCGATGTGCCCGGTAAACCTATAATTTTATTTATTTTATATCTTTTATCTTGCAATATAATTTCAATGCAGCTTTTTGAATGTCCTCCAGCGCCAAATATAACTAAATTTTTCATTATAATAATTCTACTATTCTCTCTATATCTCTTTCACTTAATTTCAAATCACTAGGCAAACAAAGAGATGATTTTGTTATTTTAATTGCATTGTTTATTGAGTATTTTTGATATTTCTGATATTTTTTTTGTAAGTGGTTTGGCTTCCAAATTGGTCTAACCTCTACTTTACTAGCTGCAAATTTTTTTATTAATTTTTTCATATTGGCTTGATCAAGATTTTTTTTTAAATCAATGATATTTAGCCAGTAATTGCTAGTTGCACCATCATGAATTTGCAACAATTCAGCTTCTTTTTTATTTTTTAATTTTTTCTTATAGCAATCATGGATTTTTCTTTTTTTACTTATTACTATTTTTATATTTTCTAATTGAGCTAAGCCTATGGCCGCGTGAACATTAGATAGTCTATAGTTATAACCTATATCATTATGAATAAATAACACCCCATCATCTTTTGCTTGAGTAGTTAGATATAGCGATCTTTCATAAATTTTCTTATTATTAGTAAGTATCATCCCCCCACCACCGGCTGTAATAACTTTATTACCATTAAATGATAGGCAACCAGCATCTCCAATTGTACCTGTATGTTTGCCTTTGTATTTGCCAGTTAAATAAAAATTTCCTAAACTTTCAGACGCATCCTCTACAACTTTAATATTTCTTTGCTTGCATAATTTAATTATTTTATCAAGCATCATTGATCTTCCAAATAAATGTGCAATAATTATTGCTGCTATTTTTTTACCACTTAATTTGTTATATGTATTTCCGTTTTTAAATAGTGTTTCTTTATTTATAAAATTGATCGTTTTATATTCATCTATGCAAAAATCATTATCTACGTCCATAAAAATAGGACTCGCATTACAATATCTCACAGCATTTATTGGTGCTATAAATGTTATAGTTGGAACGATTACTTCATCATTTTCTTTCACACCAACAGTTATTAGGGCAACATGTAGAGCTGATGTTCCATTTACACAAGCAATTGCGTACTTTGATTTTGTAAATTTTGATATTTTTTCTTCAAAAAAGTTAACATATTTACCTGCGCTTGAAACCCACTCAGTATCTAGACAATCTTTTACATATTTCCATTCATTTCCAAAAATATTTGGGGAAGATAATGCAATAAATTTTTTTTTTGTAATTTTATTAGATCTCATAATTTCCATAATTAAGTTTATTTTTTTCAAAATCAATAAATGTTCCTAGCTCTATTTCCTTAAATATTTCTTGTATACCTTTTTCAATAGTGTACTTAGGAGTAAAATCTAAGACTTTATTAACTTTACTAAAATCTACTTTGTAATTTCTTTTATCAACTCCATCACCTTGATAAATTATTTTAACATCACCAGTGTACCGAAGTATCAAGTTAATTAGCATTTCCTTTGTTGCATTGTTATTAGAATGGCCAGCATTAAATACTTCAAAAGCAATATCTTTTTTTTCTGCTAAAAAAACTTTTTCAATTAAGTTGGCAAAATCCAAAACATGACAATAGGGTCTCCAAGTATCTTTATCGTAAACTATTAATTCATTCTTCTTAGCAAGCCAGTATGTGAATTCATTTACTGTTAAGTCAAACCTCATTCTTGGAGATAATCCAAATGCAGTCGCAAATCTTAGTATAGTAGGTGTAAAATTTGAATTTTTTGAGTATGAAAGTAATTTTTTTTCACAGCTTACCTTGCTTTTTGAATACAATGATAGTGGATTTAAAGGATAATCTTCATTTGCTAATTTGTTATCGGGAATTAATCCATAATTAGAACAAGTAGAAATAAAAATAAATCGATCGACTTTACTATTATTAATTATGGAAAAAGAATTTTCAATAGCCTTAGTATTTATCAAATTTGATAGTTCTGGGTAGCGCTTTGTTATCGGATCGCCTACTAATCCTGCAAACATTACTACATTATCTACATCTTTAAGAGAACTAGACAATAACTGTTCGTCTCTAATGTCTCCTTTTATTAATTCAACTTTTTCACTATTTATATATCTTTGAAAAATATTATTTTGCTTATAAATTAAATTATCATAAATTTTAATTTTGTATCCTTTTTTAATAAATTCATCAGCTGTCACAGATCCTATATAACCTGCACCACCAATTAGCATTATTGTCTTATTTTCTAATGAATTCATATTTCTATACAGCTAAAGAATTAATTAGCTTTTTTAAATTATCGTTATTTTTATCATAACACATTACTTTTTGATAATTATTATCCCATAAAATATTAAAATCTTTATAGCTTATATTTGATATATATTGCAAAATTTGATTTACGTTAATCCTGTCAACATCTTCAGACCAAATATCTTTTGTTACATGAGACATTTCATTATACAATTTTAAGCTAATATCATTAATATATTTATATCTTGCTGGGAAGAAGACTGTAGGTATTTTTCTTGCAAAACTCTCTAATCCTAAAGTTGAATCAATTGATACTATAAACCGTGACCTTGATATTGTTGTGTATGATGAGTAGCCTTTTTTTTCTTTAAAGCTAAAATTTTTATGTCCTAATATTTTGTGAAAAAAACTTTCTTCAAATGAAGATTTTCCAGCTCCCAATATAATTAGATTAAAGTTATTTTTTTTACAAAAATTATCTACTAATGGAAGGAGCTCTCTATCAATTTGATAAAAATCATTATGAAAATAATTTTTTTTATTATAGCTAAATAATATTGGATTTTTTTTATAATTTAATCTTAACTGAGAAATATATATGACATCATTATTTTTGCTCCAAGCAATTGGAAAATTATTATTAATGATACTACCAAATAGATGAAAATTATTTATCTTTAAATACTTTTCATATTTATTTTTTTCAAATTCTGAAAAACACACTAGGTGATCTACTTCTTTTTTAATCTTACAATTTTTATCTTTTTCAAATTGACTCCATGTTACTATCCCTCTAACTCCATATTGAATAGCTATAGTCTTAATGTTTTTATGGTAATGTTTTAAATTATAAAAATTTATATCATCGTCTTGTGATGTGATTATTGCTTTTGGAGCACAATAATTAATATATGTATTAATATATCCTATTTTACTAAATCTTAATCTAACAAGAGATATGATAAATATAATGAAATTTATATGAGATAAGTCTATTACTGTAATTTTCCTACTACCCAAAATATCAATAATATAATCAGAATTATATGATGAATAAATAATGATTTCTGATTTAAGCGGTGGAAATAAAATAATTTTTTGTTTAAAAATTTTTTTAATTATATTTAACATTTAAAAATATGTTGTTTTTTATGGTTTAAACCTACTTTAGCTATTGATTTTTGGTTGCGGGGG
>TARA_B110000858_G_scaffold198538_1_pt1 | contig 27318 bp, 23 predicted proteins | sample TARA_B110000858 | Tara Oceans TARA_B110000858 (sample SAMEA4398247) | marine metagenome | biome: Polar Biome; feature: [SRF] surface water layer (ENVO:00010504); material: water (ENVO:00002006), including particulate matter (ENVO:01000060) such as... | depth 5 m | reverse complement strand
GCCCAGGGAAAGATTGTTGCAGATGGCACGCCCGCCGAACTCGAGACGCGTTCTAAATATCATCAGGCGGTGAGTGTGCGTCTGAGCAAGAACTATGATTTGGCAGCAGACCTCACAGACCTCGCTGAGGTGCAGGAGGTCGAGAAGGATGGCGAGGATGACTTGGTCTTTCGTATCCTCGCTAACAAGGGTGCTTCCATATTTTCTCAGGTATCGGAGATCGCGCAGGCCAAGCACTGGCCGGTTACTGAATTTCATGTCAGCCGCGGCCAGTTGGAAGATGTGTTCAGAACCGTGACGCAGCAGACACAAGGAGCTGAGTAATGGGAAATTTAGCAATCATCTTTAAGCGTGAGCTACTAAGCTATTTTGCAACGCCGCTCGCCTACATCTTTATTGTAATTTTCTTGATTTCCAATGGTATCTTCACCTTCGATTTGGGCGGTTTTTATGAGCGCGGACAGGCCGATCTCTTACCTTTCTTTAGTTTTCATCCCTGGCTGTACCTCTTCATGATTCCAGCCATAGCAATGACTCTATGGGCGGATGAGCGTAAGACTGGAACTATCGAGCTATTGCTTACACTGCCTATTCGCCTAATCGATGCCGTGCTCGGGAAGTTTTTAGCGGCCTGGGCCTTAACGGGGATCGCGTTGCTGCTTACCTTTCCCATCTGGCTGACGGTGAACTACCTTGGTGCTCCAGACAATGGGGTCATATTTGCCGCCTATTTAGGTAGCTGGTTTATGGCGGGTGGATTCCTCGCTATTGGTTCCTGTATGTCGGCCTGCACGAAGAACACGGTTATAGCGTTCATCCTAACGGTCAGTATCTGTTTTATCTTCGTTATTATGGGCTCTCCCATACTGCTCAGTGCCTTCCCAGAGTGGATTCCACAAATTCTCGTGGATGCCTTCTCCGCCATGGGCTTTCTCACACACTTTGACTCGATAGCTAAAGGAGTTTTGGATATTCGTGACTTCCTATTCTTTAGTGTATTCATCGCTGCATGGCTTCTTGCCAGTGCGGTGCTTATCGAAATGAAAAAAGCAAACTAGGGAGAGAACAGAGATGACTATTAAGTCCCTATTTTCGAAAGCAGGATTAGCAGTGATCGCGATGGCCGCAGTGCTGGCAGTGGCAGTTATTAGTGCATTGCCTAGCCTGCGTATTGACCTAACCGAAGACAAACTCTATTCCTTGTCCGACGGCGCGCGCAGTATTGTTTCTAATCTGCAAACACCAATCGAATTTATGTTCTTCTATTCCGAGAGTGCGACAGAAGAAATACCACAGATTAGAAGTTATGGCACTCGAGTGCAGGAGCTGCTGCGAGAGATTGTTCTTGCCAGTAACGGACGATTGAGCCTGAGTGTTATAGATCCGGAACCCTTCTCCGAAGATGAAGATCTCGCTACAGAGTTTGGCATCCAGGCTGTTCCTGTCACGCAGGGCGGCAGGGCTATTTACTTTGGTCTGGTTGCTGCGCAGGAAGAGAGCGCAGCGCAGAACCCCGCGCTCGGTCGCGCGGCAGAAGCAATGCCGCTGATTAGGCCAGATCAGGAACAGTTTTTAGAATATGAATTTATGAAGCTGCTTAGCAAGGTGAACAATCCTGACCTTCAAGTAGTAGGCCTTCTGACGGAACTGAGTATCGATGGTGGCTTTGATCCAGTCGCTGGGCAGGCAACTCAGCAGTGGATGATCATGGATATGATCCGTCAGCTCTATGCTGTACAACGAGTGGACTACGCGGCGCGTCAGATAGATGAAGAGATCGATATTCTAATGATCGTACATCCGCAGGGTCTCAGCGATCAGACGCTTTATGCGATCGATCAGTTTGTGATGCGCGGTGGCAACGCCATGGTCTTTCTAGACCCAAATGCTGACTCCTTGGTGAGCCACTCCCAGCAGGGTAGCTTGATTCCTGCCGGCATGAGTTCGGAATTACCCGGCCTGTTGGAGTCTTGGGGAATAGAATTTCCTAGTGACAAAGTACTTGCCGACAACGAGCTGGCACTACGCGTAACTATGGGGCAGGGCCAGCGACCAATCGCCCATCTTGGCATGCTAGGCGTGCAGCGAAACTTTCTAGCGCAGAACGATATCGTTACCAGTCGTCTTGAGACTATTAATATGTCTTCTCCCGGTGTGATTCGCCAGGCTGAGGGAGCGAGTACTCGTTTTGAGCCTCTAATGGTTTCATCGAATGATTCGATGTTAATGGATGCCGCGCTGCTCGAGAATGTAACTGATCCTTCTATACTGTTTGAGGAGTTTGTTTCCGAAGGTGTAAGCCATGCTATCGCTGCGAGAATTAGCGGCGTGATTGAGACGGCATTTCCCGATGGCAGGCCTGTCGCCGAGCTTGAAGCTGAAGAAGATGCATCGTCTGAGGAGGTCAGCGACGTGCTGCCTGTCGAGGTAGAGCCTCTTGCGGAGCATATTGCCATTTCAAATAGCGAAGTAAACATTCTGGTGTTCGCCGACACTGACATCTTGGGCGATAGACTGTGGGTGCAAGTTGGTCAGTTCTTGGGTCAGCGCATTCCCCGTCCATTTGCTAACAATGGCGATATGGTCATCAACGCGCTGGATAACCTTAGTGGTGGAGCTGACCTATCCAGCATTCGTAGCCGTGGCACTTACTCGCGCCCCTTCACTCGTGTAATGCAGTTGCAGCGTCAGGCGGATGACCGCCTCAGAGTTGAAGAGGCAGAGCTGCTAGATCGCCTCGCTGAAGCGGAGACATCGCTTGCCGAGTTAAATCAAGATGAGAATGGCGAACTAATTGGTCAGGTAACACCAGAGATACAAGCCGAGGTCGATCGCTTCAATGAGCAGATGCTAGAAACGCGCCGCAGTCTCCGTGATGTGCAATATCAGTTAACTGAGGACATTGAGCAGCTCGGCGCAAATCTGAAGTTGATCAACACGGCGTTGGTTCCAGTGCTCTTGAGTCTATTAGCTCTGTTGCTGGGCTATCTCCGAGCTCAGCGGCGCAAGTCGGTGCGTAATACTGCTATCTAGAGCTACCCCACGGCACAGGAATAAAGCGAAACTAGTGTATTATGTGCCGCTTCGCATTTCGGTGAGCCTCAAGCGCAATGATTTCTCTAAACAACATAATGCTGATGCGTGGCAGTCAGATTCTGCTGCGGCATGTCTCCTTGGTTATCCACAAGGGGCAGCGAACCGGAATCATTGGTCGTAATGGCTGCGGAAAGACCAGTCTGTTTCGAGCCTTGAGTGGTGATATTGCTCTAGAAGAGGGCGAGATCGAAATGCCAAATGGTCTGCGCCGCTCGTCGATGTCTCAGGAGACGCCTGGCAGTAGCCGCAGCGCGCTCGATTTTGTGTTGGATGCGCATGTCGATTTTCGTCGCTTGGAAAAATCTATTCGGCAGGCTGAAGAGAGTGGCAACGACCTGCTGTTGGCAGAGTTAATTGGCAAATTGGAGGAGATCGATGGCTACGACATTACCCACCGTGCCGAAAGACTCTTATCCGGTCTTGGGTTTGACGTAGATGAGTTCGAGAAGCCGGTAAGTAATTTTTCTGGAGGTTGGCGTGTGCGCCTAAATCTAGCCGCCGCGCTAATGTGCCCATCCGATCTATTGATGCTAGACGAACCAACCAACCACTTAGACCTAGAAGCGACGGTCTGGTTGGAACAGTGGTTGCAGAGTTATCAGGGTACGATCTTGCTAATCTCTCACGATAGAACGTTCTTGGATTCGGTGATCAACAATGTCATTAGCTTCGACAGCGGTGGACTAGATTCGTACAAGGGCAACTATAGTTCATACGAGAAGCAGCGTAGCGAGCGAATGGCGCTGCAGCAAGCTTTATATGAGAAACAACAAAGAAGAAAATCAGAGATTCAAAACTTCGTGCGCCGCTTTAGCGCCAAGGCCACGAAAGCGAAACAAGCTCAGAGTCGATTGAAAGAATTGCATCGAATGGAAGATATCGCGCCGGCACATGTAGATTCGCCGTTTCGGTTTCAGTTTCCAGAACTGGACGAGCCATCAAGCTATCTTATGCAAATGGATTCTTTGAGCATCGGTTTTGATAAGCCTCTCGTCGATAGAATCGAATTGAGTGTCCGCTCTGAGTCGCGCTTCGGTTTGTTGGGGTTTAACGGCAGCGGTAAGTCGACACTACTAAAAATTCTTTCCGGGAAGATGCAGCAGCTTGATGGAGATATCATTCGATCGAAGAAGCTAAAGATCGGCTACTTCGCGCAGCATCAAGTTGATGAGCTCGATCAGCAGGCTACACCGATACAACTTATTCAAAAAGAAGAGGGCCATGCCACCGAGCAGCAGATAAGAGATTATCTGGGCGGATTCGATTTTCGTGGAAGCCGAGTCAGTGAAACAATTAAGAATTTTTCTGGTGGTGAGAAGGCGCGTCTTGCGCTAGCAAAAGTAGCGTGGAAGAAACCGAACCTGCTATTGCTCGACGAGCCGACAAACCACTTAGATCTTGAGATGTGCCATGCACTTACCGTGGCCTTGCAGCAATATCAAGGTGCGATGCTTATCGTCTCGCACGATCGTCATCTCTTGGTTAATACCGTGGATGAATTCTATTCTATACACAAAGGTGTTTTTGCCGAATTCAAGGGTGATCTCAAAGACTATGAGAAGTGGCTGAGCACGCAGACGTTCTCTGAGTCTGAACAGGACACGGTAGCTGCGAGTGTTACAGAAGCGCCAAAGCAGAAGTTGGACAAGAAAGAGAAGCGGCAGCAGGCAGCGGATCGACGTGAGAAGTTTGCTCCTCTGAAGAGGCAGGAGAGGCGGTTAGAAGCGGAGATCGAGAAGATTCAATCGAAGTTGTCGAAGATCGAGTCGGAGTTGGCGCAGGAGAGTATGTATCTCGAGGCAAACAAGAATGAGCTAAACTCTCTTATTCAGGAGCAGGGTGCTCTAAAGTCACAGCTTGTTCGCATTGAGGACGAGTGGCTGGAAGTTCAAGAAGAGATTTCCAGCTACGAGTAAGAAAGTTTCTCAATACTTGAAGCGGGAAGAAACGATCCAATCTTATCTAAACAAGGCATGAAAAAGGCAGACAGGCGGCAACTCAATGAAAATATTATTCACTTTCTTGGCAGGGCTATTACTAGCGGCCACAAGTAGTGCGCAGACCTCAGACTATAGTCAATTTAAGACGAATGACGAAGAAAACAATATCGAGATATTCAAGTCGGTAAGCCCCTCGGTAGTCAATATCACCAACTCTAAGCTAGTTCGTTCCTTCTATGCGCTCAATCCTCAGGAAGTACCGCAGGGCAGTGGTACCGGGTTCATCTGGGACGAAGCGGGCTACATAGTAACGAACTATCACGTCGTACAGCAGGCAGATCGCGTAACCGTTACCCTGCAGGACGGAACGAGCTATGCAGCGACGGCGGTAGGAGCGGATCCGGATAAGGACTTAGCCGTATTGAAGATCAACTCAGAAGACATTGAGTTGGTTGCGGTCATGCCGGGAGACTCCTCTCTCTTGGAGGTAGGCAGGAAGGTTATCGCCATTGGCAATCCATTTGGATTGGATACGACTATGACGGTCGGTATCGTCAGTGCGCTAGGACGAGAAATGGATTCAGTGAGTCGCCGCAAGATCCGTGACGTGATTCAGACCGACGCCGCCATCAATCCAGGGAATTCTGGTGGCCCCCTGCTCAATTCTTTGGGCCAACTTGTCGGTGTTAACACCGCGATTTATAGTCCAAGCGGCGCGAGTGCGGGAATTGGTTTTGCCATACCCGTAAACACCGTGAAGCGAATCGTTCCGGAGTTAATCGCTTACGGCAGAGTACAGACTCCGGTGATGGGTATCAGGCAGCTGCCTCAGGCAGGCTACTATCGAAGGCAATGGGGAGTCGAGGGAGTCATAGTATTGGATGTATTTCCCGGCACTGACCCTGAGCGCGTTGGAATACGCGGGCTAACTAGAAGTCAGCGCGGTCGTATTCAGCTTGGCGATGTCATAGTTGAGATAGATGGTCAGCCAGTGCGCAATGAGGATGATTACGCCGACGTGCTAGAACAGCATAGTGCTGGTGATACCGTGAAGGTGAAGACGGTGCGAGACAATCAGCTACATGAATACGATATCCGATTGCTATCGCCAAGCAGTCGCTAGCGTTTGCTGAGATCTGCCTTCGCGGTCTTCACGGCCGCTAAAACTTGAACGGGTGCTGTGCCACCGATGTGATCGCGCGCAGCGACCGAACCTTCCAGCGTTAATACTTCGAATACATCTTCTGCGATAAGGTCGGAGAAATTTTGTAATTCAGCCAGCGAGAGCTCGGCCAAATCTTTTTTCTCTTCGATGCCGAAGGCCACAGACTTGCCAACTATTTCATGGGCATCGCGAAAGGGGATGCCCTTCTTCACAAGATAGTCTGCAAGGTCAGTAGCGGTTGCATAACCTTGTTTTGCGGCGGCGTACATTTCGTCCTTGTTGCAACTTACTGCCGGCATCATCTCGCTATAGGCAAACAGGCAATCCTTCACCGTATCGATCAGATCGAACAACGGCTCCTTGTCTTCTTGATTGTCCTTGTTATAGGCAAGTGGCTGCGATTTCATCAGCGTAAGCAGCGAAACTAGATGTCCATGTACGCGACCGGTCTTTCCGCGCACTAATTCAGGCACGTCAGGGTTCTTCTTCTGCGGCATTATTGATGAACCGGTACAGAATCTATCCGGCAGATCGATGAAGTTGAACTGCGCCGAAGTCCATAGCACGAGTTCCTCAGAGAACCGAGAGAGATGCATCATCAATATGCTTGCGAAGGACGCGAGTTCGATTGCGAAGTCTCGATCGCTTACCGAATCTAAGGAATTTCTGGTTGGCGCATCGAAGCCGAGCTGCTCAGCCGTAAAGTTTCTATCGATTGGGTACGTGGTTCCAGCCAAGGCCGCCGCGCCTAAAGGCGATTGATTTACTCTCTTGCGGCAATCGAGCAGGCGGTCATAGTCTCTCTCCAGCATCTCATACCAGGCCATCATATGGTGGCCGAAGCTAACTGGTTGAGCAGTCTGCAGATGGGTGAATCCAGGCATGATCGTGGCAGACTCTTTTTCGGCGACGCCAAGTAAGGCCGACTGGAGTTTCGTAATCAGCTCTGCGATCTGATCAATCTCGTCGCGGACATACAATCTGATGTCGGTGGCTACCTGATCGTTTCTCGAGCGACCCGTGTGTAGTTTCTTGCCTATGTCGCCGATGCGTGAGGTTAGTGCTGCTTCGATATTCATGTGAACATCTTCGAGCTCAACAGACCACTCAAACTTGTCTTCAACTATATCCTGTCGAATCGATTCTAATCCGTCGAGAATCTGCGACATTTCATCTGCCGTCAAGATTCCAGCCTTGGCTAGCATCTTGGCGTGGGCAACCGAGCCATCGATGTCTTGCTGGAACAGGCGACGATCAAAATCCACCGAGGCGGTAAATCGTTGTACGAAGACATCTGTGGCTTCAGTAAATCGGCCGCCCCAGAGTGTGTTTTGATCCTTGTTCTTGCTCATAGCTTGGTTTCACGCTGTAAGTTAGTAGGTGTTGAAATTAGTAGGTATTGAAAAAACTCGTATTAATGATAAGTATTAGGCGTCTGTCGATAGCTTCGCCGTTACTTCTATCTCGATCTTCATCTTCTCATCGAGCAAGCCGGCTTCAAACACAGTCGCCGCAGGAAGCACGGAACCGAGGTGTTTCTGAAATACCGGCCAACAAGGTTCAAAGTCGGCCTTATTGGGTAGTATGTAGCGTATGCGCACGATCCCAGATAGATCACTGCCTGCCGATTGCAGGACTTGTTGAATATTTTTCAGGCATTGGTCTGCTTGTTCAACGACGCTATCAGAGATCGTCATTGTGCTGTAGTCGTAACCGGTTGTTCCCGAGACAAATACGAAATCGCCGTCAACTACTGCGCGTGAGTAGCCAATCTTACTCTCAAATTCTGAACCGCTGGATATTAGTTTTCTACTCATGGGTATCTCGACCTAGCTATGTTTAATCTATAACAGTTGTTGTTGAGCTACATTTACAGGGGCAGCATTATAGCAGGATCGGCACAAGCTTGAACCCAGTTGAAATACCTCGCAACTGCAGCAAATTCGGACAAATCGCAACATATGCCGTAAAATGGCCTCATTCTTCGTCATGCATTAAAAGCTAAAAGAGCAGTACACCATGTCCGCTAAAACTCTCCGAATTGCCACTCGTAAAAGCCCGCTTGCCCTCTGGCAGGCAAACTTCGTCAAGGCAGCATTGGAACAGACCCATGCCGGTCTGAACGTTGAATTGCTCGCCATGAGCACCCGCGGTGACAAGATTCTGGATACGCCTCTGGCCAAGGTAGGGGGTAAGGGTCTCTTCGTCAAAGAGCTTGAGCATGCGATATTGGAAGACAGGGCAGATATTGCCGTGCATTCCATGAAGGATGTGCCTATGGAATTTCCTGATGGCCTCGGCCTCGCGGTCATCTGCGAACGTGAAGACCCCGCCGATGCCTTGGTCTCTAACAAATATAGCAAGTTGGCAGACCTTCCCCAAGGGGCAACCGTCGGCACTTCCAGCTTTCGTCGTCAGTGTCAGCTGCGAGAACTGCGACCCGATATAGCGATAGCCGACCTGCGCGGCAATGTGGGAACACGCCTGTCGAAGCTAGATGCTGGCGAATACGATGCAATCATTCTCGCCGCTGCTGGCCTAAAACGTTTGGGGCTTACTGAGCGTATTCGCGAGAGTATTTCCTTGGATGACTCTCTACCTGCAGGTGGTCAAGGGGCAGTCGGCATTGAGTGCCGCACTCAAGATATCGAAACACTGAAATTGCTCGACTGTCTGCACGATGTTGATACGGCCTGTAGAGTAGTTGCCGAGCGAGCGGTGAATGCGCGTCTTCAGGGTGGCTGCCAGGTTCCAATTGCGAGCTTCGCCGAGCTGTATGGTGAGGAGCTGCATCTGCGCGCTCTTGTTGGGAACTTGGAAGGGACTCAAATACTGCGCAGCGAGATTCGCGGAGACCGTCATCAGGCGGAACAATTAGGTCTGACTGTTGCCGAAGATCTTTTGTCTCAGGGAGCGGAAGAAATACTCAGCGCTTTGCGGGACCAATAGAAATAAAGTGAAGGCCAAGAGCAGGCGCATGCAATGAACGCTAAATCCTTATCTGGACTAACGGTTCTAGTTACCCGCTCATCGAATCAGGTCGAGAGTATGCGCAAGGCTATGGAGTCTTGTGGGGCTAAGGTACTGTCGCTTCCTCTTATCGAGATCAAGCCCCTCACCGATACGAAGGCGATTCAAGATCTAAAAGAAAAGGTCCTTGAGCTGGACAGTTATCGATCCCTCATTTTCGTCAGCAATAATGCCGTGAGCTTTGGCGGCGAGATCATTAGCAATTATTGGCCACAGTTTCCGGTTGGTATCGATGTCATCGCAGTAGGGCCAACGACGGCAAAGGCTGCTCGGGAACGACTTGGTTGTGAAGTCATTCAGCCAAGCGATGGCATGACCAGTGAAGACATACTGCGCCTGTCCCAGCTTGCAGATGTCGGCGAGCAGAAGATTGGCATCGTGCGTGGGCAGGGGGGGCGAGAACTGTTGGCGAACACTCTGCGTGAACGCGGTGCAGTAGTTGACTATCTTGAGGCTTATAGCCGCACTCCAATAAATTACACGACTACAGACTTCTGTAAAAAATTGCAGGATGCCGGAGTCAATGTTCTAACCGTGAGCAGCGGGGAATCTCTAGATAGGCTCACAGATCTTTTGGTCGATAATAAAGAGATGATGCAGGCAATAAGCTTACTAACTCCCTCGGAAAGAGTTGCAGCTCAGGCCAGAGAGGCTGGATACCAGCGAGTACACAATGCTAGCGGCGCCGAGCCATTGAGTTTTGTAAACGCACTGGATGAACTCAGCATTAATCAAGAGTAAGCTATACGCAGGCTCACGACTTAGAAGGCAGCACAGTGACAGAGCAGTCAGAAACACCCAAGATCCTAGATGAGATATCCAAGAGCAATGCGGCCAAAGCCAGTAGCCGCTCGACTCGAAAGCAGCAGACGGCGAGGCGGCGGTTTGCGGTAGTCCTTATCCTCCTGCTACCCATTATTGCCGGCGTGTTGTTCCTCGCGTATCAGCAATATTCCCTGCAATCCGATTTGGCCGATCTTGAGATCGAAAATCAGCGGCTGGATCAGAGCCTAGCCACACAGGGCATCAAGCTGGGGCAAATCGAGCAGGCGCAGCTTGTTGCTCTCGAGCCAATCGAGTTCGATGATTCTTCTGTGCGAGAGCTGGAATTGGCATTGTCTGAGCAGATTGATCGCCTCACAGCACAGCTTGCAGATCTTCAAGCCGCTCAGCTGTTTATGAACAATTCGACAGATCGATCCTGGAAGATTCTCGAAGGGAAATATCTGCTAGGTATAGCCAATCAGAAGTTAAGGCTGGAGGGCGATGTACTTACCGCGATCTCCCAATTAGAGCTTGCCGATCAGGTTCTCGTGGATTCTGGCAGTTCGAATGTATTTGCCGTGCGACAGGCGATCGCAAGCGATCTACAGAAGCTAAGCAATGTCGAGGTCCTAGATCGTGAGGGCATCTATCTGCGCTTAGACAAGCTGCTCGCAGAAATGGAGAACATCGACTTGCTCAACAGCATGCGCACAGAATTTGAAAATCGGCGCAACGCAGAATCGCAGCCGCTACAACTAGGTAGCGATGCGAATAGCTTGCTAGATTCCAGCTTCGAACTCCTAAGCTCCATATTCGTTTGGCGCAAATGGGAGGAAACGCCGGAAGCCATGTTGGCCCCCGAGCAGGATGATTTCATTAAACAGAATCTACGACTGATACTCGAGCAGGCGCGGCTCGCTCTGTTGATGCGTGACAACAGCGTGTATCAACAGGCCATGGTGAAGACTCAGGATTGGTTCCAGCGCTATGCGGTTACCGATTCAATTCAGGGGCGGGCGTTGATGAGCGAGATTGATCAACTTCGTGCAATCGACATCGATCCTCTGCTGCCAGCCTTGAGTGAATCTCTGTCTCTGATCAATCAACTCGCAGAACGTGAGCGGTAGATTAGTTTATGGTCAAGTTATACCTCTTTAGTCTTTTCGCAATCGTTCTGGCGCTTCTGGCCAGTCTCTATCTTGGATTCCCCGGCGACCCGGGCTATCTGCTAATTGCCTTCGGGAATTACACCTTCGAGACTAGCCTGTTTGCCTTGCTCGTCGCGGTGATCGTTCTCTACCTTTTTATTAAACTTATCTTGATTGTGTTTCGCTGGATTAATCCTTGGCAGCTTATTCGTTTCGGAAGGAATTATAAGGAACAGCTAAGAGCCAATAGTCGCAGCAAGACGATCGAGGGTCTGCTGTATTTCACTCGTGGAAGTTGGGGGTCTAGCTACAAGCTACTTAAAAAAGGCATGAGGGATTCCGATGCGTGTATCGTTAATTATCTCGCTGCGGCCTACGCGGCACATCAGCAGGGGGATAAAGAGGCGTGGATGAATTGTCTGGAGACAGCCGAGAATAAGTACCCGGCCGCACGCTCCACTATCAACTCGCTTAGGGCACAACTCTTGTTCAAGTCCAATCAGCTGGAACAGTGTGTGGCGCTATTGCAGCAAATGAAAGCCAGCTCTCTGAACGACGCATCCCTGTTGCAACTTCTGAAAGAAGTTTATCTGAACCTCAGTGATTGGGAGCAACTAGAAAAATTATTGCCAGCTCTTGAGAAGAACAGTGTAATTGATGATGAAGAGGCCGAGCTAATCAGGGTTAGAATCTTCATGGAAAATCTCTACGCTATCAGCAATAGGAGAGCAGATTTCAGTGATGTGGAGATCGCCGCGCAGTTAGAGACGGCTTGGAAGAAAGGAGCGGCCTCCTACAAACAGGATGAGAGAATCGTTAAGCATTATGCCGAGATACTGTTTAAGCTCGATCAGATAGAGCAGGCAGCTAAGGTGATAGAAGTTGCTCTGAATAAGAGTTGGAGTGATGAGCTCGTTAAGCGTTACGGTGACTTGGACTTTGGAGCTTCGGATCGGCAGTTGCTAATAGCAGAGCGTTGGATTAAGAGCAGGCCGGGGAGCGCCAGCCTACTAGTTGCGTTAGGACGATTAGCGATGCGCAATGAGCTCTGGGGAAAGGCTAGAGAATATTTTAATACTAGTATTGAGGTCGCAGCTACCGCAGATGCCCACGGTGAGCTCGCGCGACTATTGAAAGCCCTCGGCGAAGAGGAACTCGCCGATACGCATCAAGAGAAATTTCTGCTGGCAATTGGTGCCGAACTGAGCAAGCTGCCGTTACCTCAAGCTGTGAATAAGCCGGACTAGATTGTCTCGGCGCTGTCACCGAAGGGGCTTGCCCTTCTTGCAGGCTAACTGTCGATGCCGAGTTCTTTCCACAATTGATCGACTCGGCCCTTCACCTCATCGCTCATGGCGATAGTGTCGCCCCATTTGCGAGTTGTTTCACCTTCTAACTTGTTCGTTGCATCCATGCCCATTTTCGAGCCAAGGCCTGATACGGGAGATGCGAAATCTAGATAGTCGATCGGCGTGTTGTCGATGAGCACCGTATCGCGAATGGGATCCATGCGCGTAGTTACCGCCCAGATAACATCGTCCCAGCTTCGAATATTGACATCGTCGTCTACAACGATAACAAATTTGGTATACATGAACTGACGCAGGAAAGACCACACACCCATCATCACCCGCTTGGCATGACCGGGATACTGCTTCTTCATGCTGACTACCGCAAGTCGGTAGGAGCAGCCTTCGGGAGGCAGATAGAAATCGACAATCTCTGGGAATTGTTTTTGTAGCAGTGGTACGAAGACTTCATTTAATGCGACGCCGAGCATCGCCGGTTCGTCAGGTGGCCGGCCGGTATAAGTGCTGTGATAGATTGGGTCTTTGCGGTGGGTAATGCAGGTTACCGTAAACACCGGAAAACTCTCCACCTCATTGTAGTAACCAGTGTGGTCGCCATACGGACCCTCGTCGGCCATCTCGCCAGGTTCGATGACTCCTTCTAAGACAAACTCTGCGCTGGCGGGTACTTGCAAGTCATTGGTTCGCGACTTGACGACATCGGTCTTGCTGCCGCGTAGTAAGCCGGCGAAGGCATATTCAGACAGGGTGTCAGGTACAGGAGTAACGGTAGCCAAGATAGTTGCAGGGTCAGCACCAATAGCGATAGAGACAGGGAACGCTTCGCCCGGATGTGCCTGCTGCCATTCGCGAAAATCGAGTGCGCCGCCGCGATGCGAAAGCCAACGCATAATAAGTTTATTCGGGCCCGCCAACTGCATACGGTAGATGCCGAGGTTCTGTCGTTCCTTCTCGGGACCCTTAGTTATAACCAGCGGCCATGTAACGAGAGGCGCTACATCTCCCGGCCAACATGTTTGGATGGGCAGGAAGTTCAGGTCGATGTCGTCGCCTTCAATGATTACTTCCTGGCAGGGAGCAGACTTCTTAACATTGGCGGGCATGTTCAGCACGCTCTTGTAAGTGGGTAGCGTCTCCCAGAGGTGCTTCCATCCCTTCGGTGGTTCGGGTTCTTTGAGGAAGGCTAATAATTTGCCTACATCCCTAAGGCCCTCTAAATCTTCCTGACCCATGGCCAGAGCGATGCGCCGCGTGTTACCAAATAAATTGGTAAGCATCGGGATCTTCGAGCCTTTGGGGTTTTCAAAGAGTAGGGCAGGACCGTTGCTGCGTAGCGTGCGATCGCTTATCTCGGTAACTTCTAGATAAGGATCAACCTCAGTCTGGATTCGCTTGAGCTCCCCCTCTTTCTCAAGAAGATCTATGAAGTCGCGCAAATCTCTAAATGACATGGCTGGCCGTTTACGTTGCTAACAAGTGGATAGGGAGAGCTCGTAAAAACGAATTATTTCCGCTTCATCGAATTGAAGAACTCTTCATTAGTTTTTGTTTCTTTCAGCTTGTCGATGATGAACTCGGTCGCCTGAACATCCTCCATCGAGGTAAGTAGCTTGCGCAGAATCCACATGCGCTGCAATTCTTCTTCGGAGGTTAGTAATTCTTCACGACGCGTGCCAGATTTGCGCACGTTGATAGCAGGGTAGATTCGCTTCTCTGCGATCTTTCGATCGAGATGCAACTCCATGTTGCCGGTACCCTTAAATTCCTCGTAGATCACTTCGTCCATCTTCGAGCCAGTCTCGACCAGCGCAGTCGCGATAATAGTGAGGCTGCCACCTTCTTCTAAGTTTCTTGCCGCACCGAAGAATCGCTTCGGACGTTCTAGCGCGTGTGCATCGACACCACCTGTTAAGACTTTTCCAGAGGATGGGATAATTGTGTTGTAGGCTCTGGCAAGACGGGTAATCGAATCTAGCAAGATGATTACGTCTTCCTTGTGCTCTACTAGACGCTTCGCTTTTTCAATTACCATCTCGGCAACTTGTACGTGCCGCGCAGGGGGCTCATCGAATGTACTTGCAACTACTTCGCCGCGTACCGAGCGCTGCATCTCTGTTACTTCTTCTGGTCGTTCGTCGATTAGCAGAACGATGAGTCTGCATTCAGGATTGTTCTTGGCAATTGATTGCGCCATGTTCTGAAGAATAAGTGTCTTACCTGCTTTCGGTGGCGAAACGATGAGGCCGCGCTGTCCTTTTCCGATGGGTGCAGCCAAATCGATGACTCGGGCGCTGAGGTCTTCGGTGCTGCCGTTGCCGACCTCAAGAGTAAGTCTGTCGTCTGGAAAGAGAGGAGTAAGGTTTTCGAAAAGGATCTTGTTCTTGGATTCTTCAGGACTGCTGAAATTAATCTCGTGAATCTTTAGTAGAGCAAAATAACGCTCGCCGTCTTTGGGTGGCCTAATCTTTCCTGCTACTGTGTCGCCGGTGCGAAGATTAAAGCGCCGTATCTGGCTCGGTGAAACGTAGATATCATCCGGCCCTGCTAAATATGACGAGTCCGCCGAACGTAGGAATCCAAACCCATCCTGTAAAATTTCCAACACTCCATCGCCATGAATATCTTCGCCGCTCTTCGCATGTTTCTTGAGTAAGACGAAGATGATGTCCTGCTTACGCGTTCTCGAAACATTGTCCAATCCCATTTCGCGGGCAGTAGCTAGAAGTTCGGCAATTGGCTTTTGTTTTAATTCGGTTAGATTCATGTGATGGGGTCTTCTTGTGAGTTAGGAGGGATTAACAGATTTATGTCAGATGTAGTCGAGCTGCCCAAGTTATTATTGGCACGCTCATCTAAGAGTCATAGATAAAGTAGTATTAGTTAGGAGTTTCGTTAAGGATTTGGGTTTGTTTGTTGGAAAATGTGTAAGGCGGAGATTGTTGTTTTATGCTGCTAACGACTGACCATTTCTCTGCGGTGATGTCGATTGCATCACTTGGGTTTTATATCGGTAGTTAGTTTGTTGACTATAGCTTTTTGGCGATCTATTTAGTCAACCTTCATATCAGCTTCAACTTTTCCGCAATATAGACCTACTTATTCCTTATGTCCACCTGTAAATAATTAGCGAAAGATCGAGGTGGGATTCAATGTTATATAATTTTGATTCAGGATATCGGACAAGCATTCGGCGAGTCGTGATAAAGAAACAGGGTATTTGGTGTTCAGTCAGGCTTTACTAGTTTGATCGATCAACTTCTCTGTTGAATTGATTCGATTTTCTTACATTTTGTGGCATCTCGAGATAATCGAGATGCCACATTAAACGCAATTTAGATCACGCTGTCAATAAAAGCGGAAAGCTGTGATTTAGACAAGGCGCCAACCTTGGTGCCGGCAATCTCGCCGTTATTGAAAACGATTAGGGTAGGAATGCCTCGTACGCCATATTTTGGTGCGGTTTCGACGTTAGCATCGACATCCATCTTGCAGATTTTCAGCTTGCCGTCGTATTCGCCGGCTAGTTCTTCGAGTACAGGTGCAATCATCTTGCAGGGGCCACACCACTCTGCCCAGAAATCAACTAGGACGGGGCCTTCGGCTTGAAGTACATCTGTTTCGAAACTGCTGTCAGAAATGTGAACGATATTGTCGCTCATAGGGGATTTTCCTTGTATTAAGCTGCTTGAGAATTTGGAGTCGTAAATAAAGGGCTGCTAGATAAGAAGCGCTCGATTAACATGTTCGTATTATGCCTATGATAAGGCCAAAAATTCAGGATTCAAGTGGCTGCTGTATATTGCTCTTAAATGGGGTAGGGCGAAAGTGAGATAGGACGAAATTCAGCCCTTCAAGATACGGGCTGCGGTTTTTGCAAAATACGTCAGAATCGCGTCTGCTCCAGCGCGCTTGATGGCAATCAGGGATTCCATGGCCACCGCTTCTTCATCCAGCCAGCCATTCTGCGCCGCTGCCATGTGCATAGAATACTCACCACTCACTTGGTAAACGAAGGTGGGTGCTCCGAATTCGCGTTTCACCCGACTTACGATGTCCAGATACGGCATGCCCGGCTTCACCATCACCATATCGGCGCCTTCCGCTAGGTCTAGTGCTACCTCTTGCAGGGCTTCATCGCTGTTGGCGACATCCATCTGATAGCTGTATTTGTTGCCCCCACTTAGATTGCCGCTGGATCCTACGGCATCGCGGAACGGACCGTAGTAGCTAGAGGCGTATTTGGCGGAATAGGCTAAAATCTTGGTGTAGATCTGATCATTGTCTTCGAGAATACCGCGAATCGCAGCGACGCGGCCATCCATCATGTCTGAAGGCGCTACGATATCGGCGCCAGCTAGTGAATGAGAGAGCGCCTGTTGCTTGAGTACTTCGACGGTCTCATCGTTGAGGACGTAACCGTCGGCATCGATGATGCCGTCTTGGCCATGAGTCGTATAGGGGTCTAGGGCCACATCGGTGATGATGCCGAGTTGCGGGAAGCTGTCCTTTAACGCACGAATAGCCCGCTGCACTAGGCCATCGCTATTGTAGGCTTCCTTGCCATCGAGACTCTTCGTCGAATCATCGGGAGATGGAAATAGGGTGACAGCAGGAATATCCAACTCGACCAGTTCGGCCGCCTCTTTTAGTAATTCATCGATACTGAGGCGAAATACGTCGGGCATGGATTCGATGGGCTGGCGCTGATTTTTTCCTTCTACAATAAAAATCGGAAGAATCAGGTCATCTGTGCTCAATCGAGTCTCGCGCATGAGACGGCGGCTAAATTCGTCGCGACGCATGCGGCGCATGCGGCTTGCGGGGTATTTTCGACTGAAGTCAAAATTGGACACGATTAATGAACCTTAAAATAGTGTTGTTGAAGAATAGTAGTCTAGCAGAGGCTAAATCTTTCTCGCTAATTCAACGCAAAGGGTTATAGCATACCGATCTATCTTGGCAAGGATTATATGCTAGATACTGGGCTGCGTCCCTTAAGTGGTATCCCTTAGTGCCAAGAATTCCACCCGACAATGAAATCGAAGGCAGGATTTGTGAATAAGACGAAATTTATCGTAGTTGCCCTAATAGCCATAGTGGGAGCTAGTTATATAAGCTTGGACCTAGGGCAGTATTTAAGCCTCGAATACGCGCAGTCTAGGCTGTCTAGCATTCAGGAATACAAGAATGAGAACTTTGCACAGACAGCTTTGCTCTACTTTTCCGGCTATGTGATAGCCACTTCTCTCTCAATTCCAGGCGCCATAATAATCACTCTTTTGGGCGGTGCGATATTTGGCGTATTTTGGGGCACGCTGCTGGTTTCCTTCGCTAGCAGCATCGGCGCTACGTTGGCATTTTTAGTCTCTCGTCTATTGCTTCGAGACTGGGTAGAGAGAAGGTTCGGCGACTATCTGGCCCCCCTGAACAAAGGTATCGAGAAGGACGGCAGTTTCTATCTTTTCAGCATTCGCATGGTCCCGCTGTTTCCCTTCTTCGTGGTGAACCTCTTGATGGGGCTGACTACAATCCGCACAAGTTCGTTCTATATTGCGAGCCAGATTGGAATGTTAATCGGTACTGTCGTGTATGTGAATGCCGGTTCCGAGCTTTCACAGATCACCTCGCTCTCAGGATTGGTGAGTGCGCCGGTCTTGTCCTCTCTCGTGTTGTTGGGGGTCTTCCCGCTTATCGCCAAATTGATTCTTAATAGCGTTCAGCGCAATAAGGCCTTGAAAAAATTCGAGAAGCCGAAGCGATTCGATGCCAACGTCGTCGTGATCGGTGCGGGATCGGCGGGTCTAGTAGCATCGTTGATTACCGCTGGCGCGAAGGCGAAAGTGATTCTGATCGAGAAGCACAAGATGGGTGGCGACTGTCTGAACACGGGCTGTGTTCCCAGCAAGTCGATTATCCGCAGCGGTCGCGTCATGTCCTATATTCGGCGGGCGAAAGAATTTGGAATCGATGGCGGAGCGGGCAAAGTAAATTTTTCCGCAGTGATGGCGCGTGTACAGGGCGTGATAAAAACTATAGAACCCCATGATTCGGTTGAGCGTTTCACGTCTTTGGGTGTAGAAGTCGAACTGGGCGATGCTGTTATCGAATCGCCGTACTCGGTAAAGGTGAACGACAGAACAATAACTACTCGTTCGATAATTCTCGCCACGGGTGCGCGTCCATTCGTACCGCCGATTCCTGGGCTGAATGAGATCGAATATCTTACCTCCGATTCGGTCTGGTCGTTGGAAGAACTACCTAAGAGGCTGCTAGTCGTAGGTGGTGGACCGATTGGTTGTGAATTGGCGCAGGCGTTTAGTAATCTCGGCTCAGAGGTAACACAAGTAGACATGGCGGAGCGCATCATGCCGCGCGAAGATGAGGAAGTGTCCGAGATAGTTTCGAAGGCCTTTACAGAGCAGGGCATTCAACTTCTCACCGGTCATAAATTATTAAAGTTTGGTACTGGTGAGGGTGGCGGCTACATGGAGGCAGACAATAATGGGGAGACCGTTAGAGTCGAGTTCGACAAGGTGTTGTTGGCGATTGGCCGCAAGGCGAATGTGGAGGGCTTCGGTCTAGAGAAATTAGATTTGGCGCTGACCAAGCAGGGCACGGTTGAGGTTAACGAATACTTGCAAACCAGCCTGCCAAATATCTTCGCCTGCGGCGATGTGGCAGGTCCCTATCAGTTTACCCATATGGCATCGTTTCAAGCCTGGTTCGCTTCACTGAATGCAATGCTGGGCGGACTCTGGCGCTCGAAGACGAATTACAATGTTGTGCCTTGGGCAACGTTCATCAATCCGGAGGTTGCGAGAGTGGGGCTTAGCGAGACGGAAGCGAAGGACGGAAACATTGCCTATGAGCTTACTCGTTATGAGATGGACCACCATGACCGCTCGCTAGCAGATGGCGAGGCACATGGCTTCATCAAGGTGCTAACGGTGCCGGGTAAGGATAAAATTCTTGGGGTAACAATTGTTGGGAATCATGCTGGCGAGGTGATTGGAGAGTTCGTTTTCGCCATGACTCACGGCATGGGTCTGAAAAAAATATCAGCAGTGACGCATATTTATCCGACTTTGCTAGAAGCAAACAAATTTGCGGCCAATGCCTGGCGTAATGAGCGCCTGCCTGAAAAATATTTTCCGTATCTTGAAAAGTTTTTCACTTGGCGGCGAAACTAGAAACTCTAGCTTGTAGCTGGCTGGCGGAATGCTGTAAACAAGCAGACGGAAAATAAGCCAGCGAAGGCGATGATCGACATCTCGGCGATTGAGAAAATGCCAAGGAACCGGAACTGAACTTCCGCGCAGTTGCCGTCGCCCACCAGCAGAAAGTCTAATAGTTCGATGAATGGGAAGTTGTCGCGTATATAGGTGAAGCCGGGCCCGCAGGCGGGGACTAAGTCTTCGGGTAAGTGCTGTAACCAGATTTGTCTTCCAGCAAAATAGCTACCAAAGATGCACATCGCAGCTGCTGCGAAGGCGTAGATCTTCTGTCCATCAGCGGCGGGATTGTGAATTGCAGAAGCCAAGCAAACTAAGCCGCAGAGAATAAAGAAAACGCGTTGCGTGATACACAGCCCGCAAGGCGAAAACAGCATCACGTGTTCCATGTATAGCGCAATACAGATAGTGATCACGGTGCTTAGGAAAACGCCCACATTGATTATTCTATTGCCGGGGATTGCTAGTGCCATCAACTGCTCCTAAAGATCCGTTCTTTTTCTGTTATGTTTGTTATTCGATTGCTTTGACGAGAGACGTTATGAGTTGTTCCAATTCTCCAGATATTCGTCGAACCCTATAGTGTCTAAGTTCTCTATCTCTTTCTGTTTCAGAAGCGATTGTGCGGCTGTTTCAGCCATCATCTTCAAGGTTGTCTCACTCACACCATTGTTTTGTAGCTGGTCGCGGTGCTTCCGCGATTGCTGCATGGAAAACTCGAAGAAGGATAGGCCGCCTTCCTTCATATCTTTCAGGATTCTGCCTGAAGGAGTAAGGTCTGGGTTATCAACCTTGGCAAGTTGCGCGACCAAGCTGCTTGAGTAGTTCGTGCTAGTGTGAATATGATCTAGCATCGATGCCGTATTGCCGACTTCCTCCAATATTTCCTTAGCCCATTCGTTCATCTGCTTGGGCTTTCCTTCCAAGTTGAGGCTGAGTTCCGGGTCTCGACCGTGCTCAACTACTTTGGCAGTGTTATCCGCCACCTCGAAGAATTCCTGCTGATGACACTCAGGGCTCTCACTCAGTAGACAGTGGAGTAAGAAGCTATCTAGGAAATGAATCTGTTCCGAATCTATTCCGAAGGGAAGATAAGGATTCAGGTCCAGCGCCCTAACTTCGATATATTCGATACCATCTTGGGTCAGTGCCTCCAAGGGGCGCTGACCACTCTTGGCTACGCGCTTCGGTCTGATCGTGCTATAGAATTCGTTCTCGAGTTGTAGCAGGTTTGTGTTGAGCTGCAGGTGTTCGCCATCTTTACTCTGACCGATAGCTTCGTAGTCGGGATAAGGAGTGTTCATAGCTTCATGTAGACAATCTGCGTAGGAGTCTAGTTCGTTGTAGCAAACAAACAGTGATTTCTGTGCCTCGCTCTTGTAGCCCAGGTTGCCCATGCGCAAACAGGTCGCATCTGGCAGATACAGGCTAGTGTCATCAAGTTCCTGTAAGTCATGCTCGCGGCCCTGTACGAAACATTTACAAGCGGCGGGCGATGCGCCAAATAGGTAGATAAGCAGCCATGAATAGCGATGAAAGTTTCTGATGAGATGCAGGTACTTCTCTGTTTTGAAATCCTTTAACTCTCCCTTGAATCCACATATTTTAGAGTAGGGTTCCCAAAACGATTCGGGCATCGAAAAATTGTAGTGAATGCCCGAGACAATTTGCATCAGCCGACCATAGCGATTGCTCAGTCCATGGCGGTAGAGAGTCTTCAGTTTGCCGACATTTGAGGAGCCGAATTGTGCTATTGGGATAGTTTCCGAGGTGTCGAGCGGACAGGGCATGCTAGATACCCATAACATCTCATCATTCTCGAGATTCTGCAGAGTAAAACGGTGTATGTCTTCCATCGTCTTCAGGCATTCATCAATATCACTGTAGGCGGGCGTGATGAATTCGAGGAGAGATTCACTGAAGTCGGTAGTAATAAAGGGGTTAGTTAAACTAGAGCCCAGCGCCTGAGGATGAGGGCTAAATGAAATATGTCCATCGGCAGATACTCGCAGACTCTCCTTCTCGATGCCTCGATGAATCTCTCCCCATGCCGCGTCAAATTCGGGAAGCTTGTAGCGTTGTAGGCACTCATTGAATTCTTTGCTCAAGGTATCTCCTGAAAGGTCTGTGATTACACGCGATTCGTGTTATTGCTGCTATGCGTCACAGTGGCTTGGTAATTGTTAGTCCGGACTTGAGTGATGACTCGTTTTAGGTGAGCGGCATTATGACAAATATCATTAGTCAGTGCTAACGCGAGCTTCTGAAAGAAATATTGGTTTGGAGATCGGTGCAACGCCGCCTGCTTAGTCTCTTAGACAGCGTGAGAGGGAGAATTCTTTCAGTGACTTCACAGCCTCTAGCATTTGATAGGCTATATTAGCCCTGCTTAAAGCGGTGAATGAGGCGTCGATCCTTCTTGTTTGGCTTGCCAGTTGGGGTGCCGTGGCTGGGCTGAGCCTTACGCAGGGCTGCCTGTTTCAGGCGTGCCTCGATGCTTTCTTCGGTTTCTTCATACAGTAGCTGTGCCTCGGGTGCGCCGCGGCGCTGTTCCGACAGTGCCTTAATGATCACGATCTTCTCGTCAAAGCCCTGACGCAGGCGAACCTCCATGCCGACCTCTACTTCCTTACCAGGCTTGCAGCGACTGCCTTCGCAGCGAACCTTGCCGCCGTCTATCGCCTGCTTGGCCACGGAGCGGGTCTTATAGAAGCGTGCCGACCAGAGCCACTTGTCCAGACGCAGCCGTCGTAAATCACTATTTTTCTCTGAGCTTGTGTTTTTTGTCATCGTCGACGCAGTTCTAAGTTCTAAGTTCTAAGTTATGAGAGGGAGTTGCCCTTCGATTGGGATGGCATGATCTCGGAAAAGTCATCAACCTGTGGAAACTCTTTCATCAACACTGCAGGAATTGTGCTATCTGGTTTTTCGATCCCGAACAGATGTCTGATGCCTTCTCGCTGCGCCTGCCTGAGCACGGGTAATGAATCATCGAATAATACGGTGCGTTCGGGGTTATATTTTTCTAAGCTTTGCAGAGACTCCCAGAAGCCATGATTCTCTTTTGCCAGTTTTAGCGTGTGTGAGCTTATGCATTGATCGAAATAATGCGAGATACCTGTGTGCTCCATCTTCATCTTCAGGCTAGAAGGATGTGCATTCGTGACCAATAGCACTCGCTTTTCGCTAGCCTTTAATTCCTGTAGTAACTCTTCAACATTTGGGCGCACATTTATTTTGTGTTTAACGCTTGTCTTAAGCCCGGTTATATCCAGTTCTAATTCTTGCTTCCAGTAGTCGAGGCAATACCAATCTAGCGTGCCTCTGACTTCGGCATATTTGCAATGAATAATCTCAAGTGCGGCAGCCTCACTCACGCCATGCTTGTCGCTATAGCACTTGGGAATCAGCTGTCGCCAAAAATAATTGTCGAAGTGTAGGTCCAATAGAGTGCCATCCATATCGAACAAGATGGTATCGATGTCTGACCACGGGGGCATTGTTATCTCCTGAAAATAAGCCTTGGCAAGAACTGATGGCTCATGCAACATGATACAGCCGAAACACGAAGCAGTGCTAGCGTAGCGCCACCACTGGCCTATAGATTTAGTTCTCGCATAAGGACATATTCATCGATGCTCGATCTGCAACTACTCAATGCTGTGAATGAGATAGCGATCGCGGCCGGCCGTGAAATTCTCGATGTCTACAATTCCGACCAGGCGATTGAAGTTAGTACGAAGCAGGATGATTCTCCTCTTACCGAAGCCGACCGGCGCGCCCATCACCTAATAGTCGATCGCTTAAGCATGCTTACACCTGACGTGCCGCTTCTTTCGGAAGAGTCTGAAGCGATTGATTATTCAGTAAGACAATCTTGGCAACGTTACTGGCTAATCGACCCCTTGGATGGCACTAAGGAATTTATCAACCGCAATGGTGAGTTCACGGTAAATATTGCATTGATCGAGAACGGCCAATCGGTGGCCGGGGTCGTGCATGTTCCGGTCACTGGCATTAGTTATTTCGGCGGCATCGGCCTCAAAGCTTGGAAACAGGATGCAAATCAATCGGGCAGCGAAGCGCAAGCCATCACCAGCCGCTCTATGCAGGGAAACTCCGCTGTGAGCATTGTCGCCAGTCGTCGTCACTTAGGCGAGCAATTGGCTGCTCTTGTCGGGAAGATCGAGGGCCATTTTGGAGAAGCGACTCTATTGAGCATGGGTAGCTCACTGAAGATGTGTCTTCTGGCAGAGGGTAGGGCGGACATTTATCCCCGCATGGCTCCGACCTGCGAATGGGATACCGCAGCTGCCCACGGCATTCTCGCTGCAGCCGGCGGCGAGATCGTAGACCTGCAGTTCCAAACGCTAAGATACAATTCTAAAGCAGACTTGTTGAACCCCTATTTTATCGCCTTGGCGGATCCGCTTTATCCCTGGCAGGAGCTACTGGACAAGTAGTCTGTCTTTCTGTTGCCCCCAATAAGTCCTGTGTGCAAGCAGCGGTACCGAGACAAAGCGATCTTTGGACTTCCTACTGTGATAAAGCGATTTTGGACTCCTTGCCTTGCTGGGTATGTGCTCTTACTATAATGGGCCTTATGTGTTTCTAGAGACTAGTTAGAATGCAGAAAATTGACTATAAAAAAGAACTCAAGGAGTTTTACAAGCCTCCTTCTAAGCGAGTGGTAGAAGTAGATGTGCCTGAGATGAATTATCTGATGGTTGATGGCGCTGGAGAACCAGGTTCCGAAACGTATATACAGGCAGTCGAGGCTCTGTATTCAGTTTCTTATACGCTAAAATTTATGATTAAAAAGCGTGACGACCCACTGGACTATGGAGTGCTGCCTCTTGAAGGTCTTTGGTGGGCTAAAGACATGCCAGATTTTGTTAATGGAAACAGATCAAACTGGATCTGGACAATGATGATTATGCAGCCAGAGCTTATTAATTCGAAACACGTGGATGCCGCAATAGAGGAGGTAAGGAGGAAAAAAAATCTTCCAGCCTTAGAAATAATTCGCTACGAACCGTTCACCGAAGGCAGGGCTGCACAAATTATTCACATAGGGCCTTTTACAGAAGAAGGACCTACCGTTGAGAAAGTTCATTCGTTTATTCATGACAATGGCAGAAAGCTATCTGGTAAACACCATGAAATATATTTAAGTGATATACGTCGTGCTGCACCAGAAAACTGGAAAACAATAATTCGCCAACCAATGGTATAAAATTATCTATGATCTAATAATGTAGGCTAAGATATTACATGAGTAACTTTTAAAAACTTTTTAGTATAAGCGAGATGTTCCAAGCACCTGTACTCACCACGGGGCATCGACTTGTAGGCGTTGCGGCCCTGCTGGGCTTTTGTTTCGTACTAACACACATAGTCACTGTAATTGTCACCTGCGTGGTGGATGGCTTTAATTGGGGAATTAACGCCTGGGTTCTGGATATTGCGGGCTTCCTCGCAGCCTTCTATTTCGCGATTCAGTGTGGGCTGTCCTCAAGTCGCAGGAGCGCGGATTTCCGGAAAGTTAATACTTGGATTTTCGTATGGGCCGCTATAACTCTCTCCGCTAGGATTCTTGATATTCTAATGCTGTTTGGAATAGTGAAGTGGAGTGAAATTTATATTACACCAGTGGGACCAACTCTTTGGTCAAACGTAGTAAGCGAAATTGTTTTTGGAATGACTTTCACCGTTACTGCTCTTGTTGGTTCGATGATGCTTCTGTTCAATCCTCAAGATGTCGATACCGCATAGATCAAAAAATTGCATCACAACAGAAACAGAGAATGCCAAAATAATCTAAGAAAATTTATAAACGAATGGAATTTAAGTTTATGCAGAAAATAGTCTCTTTGCTTGCAAGCACGGCCGTATTACTCATGCCTCAATTAAATCTGCTGGCGCAAGGCGATGAGGCTCTAGCCATTATGGTTCCGGGCGGCGGTACCTATAGCCGCCCAATTACCACCGATTCGGCAGAGACTCAGGCATTCTTCGATCAGGGCTTGAGGATGGCGTGGAGCTTCTATTTTCCAGAGTCCATCGCCTCTTATCAGGAAGCGTCGCGCCTGGATCCAGATAGTCCAATGCCGTACTTTGGCCTAGCGCACGCGGCAGGCCCCAATCCGAATAGTCGCTATGCGGGTGTGCCCGATGATCCAAAGGGCGCAGGTCTTGCGGCGATACGCAGAGCATTGGCCTTGGCGAATAACGGTAGCCAGCGCGAGCGCGACATGATTAATGCGCTTTTCGTTCTCTATAATAAAGACGCAATTCCTGATACTCGAGAAAGAGATTCTGCCTTTGTCGATGCCATGCGCAAGCTGCATGATAAGTATCCAGATGATCCTGACATCGCCACTATCTTTGGCGAGTCTTATATGAACACGACGCGTTGGGATTATTGGGATGAGAACGGCCTTGCTAAAGGCGGTACAGCGGAGGCACAAGCGGCGCTTGAATCTGCAATGCGTTCAGAGCACGATCATCCAGGCGCGAACCATCTTTACATCCACTTGATGGAGGCGTCTGCGCAGCCTGAGCTTGCTATGCCGGCAGCACAGAAACTTGAAAATGCGGTGCCTATCTCTGGTCATATGGTACATATGCCTGGACACATCTATCTTCGAGTGGGCGAATACGAGAAAGCCGTCGCCATCAATGAAAGGTCGCAAATAGTTGACTTGCAGTTTTCCGAAATTTGGGGTGATACAAATTTTCCGAATATTGGAACCTATGGCTTATCACATAAAGTTCACGCACCACACGCGCTAGATTTCGTGCGCTATGCCAATTTACTACAAGGAAATTATGCTGAGTCAGCGGCTGCAGCGCAGCGCGGAGCAGATAGTGTTGCTAAGGTGGTTCAAGGCGGTGGCCGTAGCCAGAAACGAGTCGCGCACTCTTGGGTTGTTGATAAGGTGTTTGGCAGATACGATAAAATACACGGCGCTGAGCAAAGTCATCATGGAACGCCCTATCTAGATGGCATGTGGAGCTATGTTAAGGGTAGCGCGCATGTGGCGAAGGGGCATATGGGGCTAGCCGAAAACGAACTAGCTAATATCCAGGCGCAGATGCTTGCCGATGGCGTTGACGACAGCGGCGTTGGTCCAACGCCAGCATCTCATGTTTTAAATCTTGCCAGTCACGCTCTACATGGTGAAATTGAAGAAGCGAAAGGCAAGCTCGATGCGGCTATCGTTCACTACAATGTAGCGATTCAGTTACAAGATACACTTAACTACACTGAGCCGCCGGACTGGTCGCAATCGATGCGCCTGTATCTGGGTGCGGTGCTGATAGATGCAGGCCGTGCAGCAGAGGCAGAAGCCGTATATCGAAAAGACCTAGAGTGGAATCAGCAGAACGGTTGGGCGACGTTCGGCCTTTTTCAAGCATTGCAAGCTCAGGGAAAGACGCAGGAAGCGGTCATAGCCGAGCGGCAATATCAGTCATTCTTTCGCAACGCAGACATTGAGATTAATCGCTCGCGATTGTAATTAGGTAGTGTCTCAGTTTTAATATCGATCAACTGAATAGCATCGCCCAAGGACTCCATAGAGGGGCAGTAAATCTCTGGTGACGCTTAACGCACGCTGTAAATACATC
>TARA_B110000858_G_scaffold109068_1_pt1 | contig 27883 bp, 28 predicted proteins | sample TARA_B110000858 | Tara Oceans TARA_B110000858 (sample SAMEA4398247) | marine metagenome | biome: Polar Biome; feature: [SRF] surface water layer (ENVO:00010504); material: water (ENVO:00002006), including particulate matter (ENVO:01000060) such as... | depth 5 m | reverse complement strand
CCTGACCCTCAGCAACCTGACCCTCAGCAACCTGACCCTCAGCAACCCGACCCTCAGCAACCTGACCCATCAACAACAACACCGTCACAAACTCAAGAAGAAATATTACGTAATAAACTATTGGTAATGTTTGATAGCTTTGAGATTTACGACCAAAGTGGTTCCGAGTTAGTTAAGTCAGTAAAAAATGATGAAACAAGTAAGAATTATATTGTTGATACCGCAATTCGTAAAGGTAGTGGAAAAACAGATAAGGAATTAGATGACATATTTGTACAATTATTAGTTAGATTTTTAATAAAAAAGAAAAAATTCCCTTTACGTATAGAGTTTGATGGAGATTACGAAATAAACTTATTTGAACGTGCAATTAAAGGATTGTCTAAGGTTTTGTTTGAACAAAATTACGCAGGTGTAAAAACTATATGGATTAAATATAAAGACGATGGTAAGAATTTTGGTTTTACTGACGATAAAAATGGTGCCGTAGCTTCTTTAAATGTGTTACCGAGCCAAAGTCAAGCAGTTAGTGGTCCCGATAAAGACCCTGTTAAACCACCTATTAATAAGGATGTTGTTAATACACCTGAAAAGAGACCTGAGGAAGAATTGGGATTGAAAAATAATAAACTATTAAACGATATCTATAAAAAGGCATCTGAAGATGGTATTGACTCAGCAAAAGATTTAATTGAAAAACACTTTTCTTCACGTCAAAAAAGAATCATTAAAAGTATGAATGGTGAAGGGTATGTTGTGTTAAGACCAATTAACCCTGATATGTATGAGGAGATGGATGTCAAAGCAAGGTATTCAGAAGATTTTGAACCATTTAAAGAGTTTAAGATGTATAAACTTATGAGAGATGGTGTTAATGTCGAGACCAGAACTGAATCTATTAAACAACTTTCTGAGTTTCAAAACCTCACTAAAAAAATGTGTAAGGAAATGATTGAACAGTACTATGAGATGGGTGTTATTGGTGATTTCGATATTGAAGATGAAGAAATAAAAAGTGCCGCTAGACAAGTATATAGATGTAGAAGACAACATAAGTTTGGTGGTAAATTGGATTTTTCTGGAATATCAGAAAAATTAGATGAAATTGGTGGGACATCATGGGCACAAGACCCCAATTCGGGTCGTTTCGCAATTAACTATAATAATCAAACCGTTGGTACTGATGATAATGTAATCTCATTAAAACGATAATATGAAAAACCTTAAAAAACACCTTTTAGAAATAGAAGAAAAAAGAGAAAAGAGAATTGTTGAGTCTTCAATTATTAATAGAAGATTAAAGAGTAGTAAGACACTACCTAAATTGGTCTCTGAAATAAAATATATGAGAACTCAAAAGTTCGACACTAAACTTATTAATGAAAATCTTATTTCAGTTTTGAATCAGATGTTTCAAGATGACGGACCACAATTTATGGATACCGTAAAATCAAAGTTAAGTGAGTTTTTAATGAGTAAGTTAAATATTGGTGATTTTGAACAGAAAGTGATTGAGAAGGCAATAGGTGAGACAGATATTGATGATGTAACAAAATTGTTTACAGAGCCAAGATTCTTGGCGTCTAAATTAGCTAAAGTATACAGTGAGGATTTCTCTACAGGATATTTAGAGACATTACCTGAGTTTATGAAGAGTAAAGTCGCAAAATTAGCTCAAGACCCAAATAACGAAAAAGAATTGGAAGACATGTTTGTTGACATGTTAAATCCATTGATGGGAGATATTAACTCAAAGATGGAACGAAAGATGATGGATATTAGAGATAATATCGTATCATAAACAAACCAAAGGAAAGGAGGTGAGTTTATCTAAGGAAGGTGTTCGTGAGAACACCTTTTTTGTTTTATAATAATTACACAATCAAAGATATATTTATTATAAATAAACTTTTAAATAATGTAATATGATTTTAAAAATAGGTTCAAGAGGTAAAGAAGTTAAAACTCTTCAAGAATTCTTCAGTATAACTGCTGATGGTATTTTTGGTAAAGGTACTGAGTTAACTGTTAAGAAATGGCAAATGGATAATGGTTTAGTCTCTGACGGTATAGTTGGTCCAAAAACTTGGGACGCCATGGGTATAGCAACTACGGATAATACTGAACAGTCTTATACCACTGATAATGGTTTGATGATAAACCAACATTTTTTACCTAAGGGTGAATATAAAGAAGGTCCAATTAAACCTGAATGGTTATTTTTACACCACACTGCAGGTTGGAATAATCCTTATAAATGTATTGATTCGTGGGGTAGAGACAGTAGAGGTGCAGTTGCCACGGAATTTGTAATGGGTGGTCAATCAGTGAGAGGTAATGATGACACATATGATGGTGTGATGGTTCAAGCGTTCCCTGAAGGTAATTACGGTTGGCACTTAGGTAAGAATGGTTCACAAAAGATGCACGTTAACTCAGTTGCTATTGAGGTTTGTAACTTTGGTTGGATTAAGAATGGTAAAACATATGCTGGAACATCTGTCGCTGAGTCACAAATAGTTACACTTGATAAAGAATTCAGGGGATACAAAACGTGGCATCGTTATTCTGACGAACAAATTGAAGCTTTAAGAAAGTTGATACTATGGGTTGGTGAGAGAGATGGTATTGATATCAGAGCAGGATTACCATCATTAATTAAAGAGAAAGGTGCAGACGCATTCGAATGGAATGAGAACGCATACTACGGTAAGGTTAAAGGTCTGTGGACACACACAAACACACGTAAAGATAAAGTTGATATGTTTCCACAACAAGAGTTATTGGACATGTTAACGTCCCTGTAAGACACTAAATACGACATATAGTGAACCCACCCCTTAGGTGGGTTTATTATTTTATAACAAATACTATTTTTAAATAAAAAAGTAATTTATGTATATCGATAAAGTCTACATTATTTCTATTGACCACAGAAAAGAATATATTGAGGAGTTACTTCAAAAAGTGGAGATGTTACCATTACCATTTGGTTGTGATGTTGAAGTGTTTGAGGGTTATGTAGGGAAAAGGTTAATTAAAGAGGAAGGTGGTGAATATACCCTATATAAAGGGTGGGAACTACCTGAGAGTAAAATTAAATATGATTTTTGGAATAGACCAACAACCTATGGTGAAGCGGGTGGAATGATTTCACATACTCGATGTTGGGAAGATGCACATAAAAACGGTTATAATACGATTATGATATTAGAAGATGATTTTATTCCTCGTATACCTATAGATTGGTCTATCTTCGATGAGATGGATGATTACGAGTGGGACATGTGTTTAATGTCTCACAACTCATTACATAGGACATTTAAGAAACTCATAGATAGTAAGAGGATTGGTAAGAAACATTTTGTTAGACCATCTGCATTCTATAACACACATACTTACATCCTTAAAAGAAAGGGTATTGAAAAATTGGTGGAACAACACTTACCTATTCTTAAGAAAAACGTAATTGTTAGTGATGAGTTTTTATCATCTGTAATATCGTCACACCCACGCTCAGACATTAGAGAGATGTTTATATCTAATATATCAGCAATAGCTACGAAAGTCGATTATACGGGTCAATCCAGGTTTCAAGATTTAGGTAATTCACTTACTGAGCCCACAGATGACGATATTAAAAGGGATAAGGGGTTATAAAAATCAATTTTTATTAGGAATTTAAAATTTTTAATAGTACCTTAGTAGGTTAACTCGGCCTGTCCATCAAAAAACCATGTAAAAAAAAAGGAGGGGTTTCCCCCTCCGTTAATATTAGAGCTTTAATAGTACTGCTCCGTGACCGTTCCACTCAACGATTCCTCTTTTTGGAACCCAGAACTCAAATGTTCCGATTTCGTCGATTTTGTCAGAAATCATCTGATTGTACTTAGGTAGGTCTTCTCGAGATGTAGGGTGTTTAACACCTACGTTACCTGAACATACTGGACCGATACCTGTCATTTTAGAGATATCGTCAGTTAATGTTCTACCACAACAACGACAGATACCACCGTTTTCCTTTGTTAGTTTAGCCTCTATCTTCACAGCCTTTTCAGACACTGTAATGACTTTAGTAACGTCAACTAAGATTGGTTGAAACTCTAAGTTGTAAGCTTCTTTGATATCCAAAGCGATGTTACGTCCAAGTTTGATAGTGTTACCAACGATATCTACGTTGATTTCCTTTTGTGACTTTTTCGCTTTCTCACGGCTGATAGCGTTAGTTGCTGCAGATACTTGTTTCTCAGTAAGACGACGGTACTTGTTGTATTTAGACTGAATGTCCATTACAAACTTCAACTCACCACTGTAGTTTACGATATCTTGAAGAGATTGTGGTAGGTCCTCAACCTTCACTTCAGAACTACGTACTTCGTTTAAGATGATTTTCTCAGCTGCTGCGAATTGCTTTGGAGTAAGTCTTCCGTATTTTGAAAGACCTGGCTTCAGGTTCTTGATGAATGAATTGTTTCCGTTGTAGTCTCTTACTTTTTCTGTGATGTTGATTCCTGTTACTGTCATGTTTTTTCTTTTTTTTTGTGGTTTATGTCCTTATTAACAATACAAATATAAGGTAAATTTTATAAACCCACAACATTATTATTGGAATAATCAAGTGTAATCTCTATTTATGTTTAAATAAAATGAAAAAATATATAAATTATGTACGTTTGTAGAAATGCCTCATCAAAAGTTGTAAGATTTGTAACCACCACAGGGGTTATAAGTATAAATGAAACTGAGTTGATATCTGTATCGGCCGAGGAGTTTTCGGGCTCACAAGAAGGTTGGGGAACTTCTGATGGTTTTGAATTAGTAAATCTTACCGGATTAGAATCGGCGGTGATACCTGATGACTATACTGGTGACGCTTATAAATTACTTGACGATGGTAGCGGTGGTTATAGTTGGTTGAAAATATAGAATTTATAAAGGCACCATTACAAATATAGTTTTTTTTATTTAAACCACAAAAATAATATTATTAAAAAAGGGGTAAGACGGATATAACCATCTTACCCCTTTTATTATGGTGGAGGTGGAGGGTGTCGAACCCTCGTCTTGTTCAGTCCACCTACAAAGGACTACACGTTTAGGTCAACATTAATTCACAATGTTCCGAAATAGAAAGTTGAATTTTTACATCCTCCACTAACAATAGATGTACGATTCAATTTAGGATTTAATCGTTTTTCCACCACAACAACGGACTTCTGTTCATAGGTACATGTCCTGACCGACCCGATTCACTGTTAACGTTCTACGCTACAGTTACTTCTTCAGTACGTAGGAGACCTACTGCCTGAAGTTTTGCGAAAGTTTCGCCGTTTACAAAATTGCCATCATAGATTAAAGTGATAGATAACATCTCACTACGTGCCCCGTGCAACTGACCCTGCCAATCAATCCCAACTCACCCCCATAATTTCAAAGAACTTTTGTTTCTGAGTACAAATATAAATACTTTTTTTCTAATAACAAACTATTTATATCAATAAAACTTAATATTATGAGAAAAGTAGTAAAAATATCTGTATCTGATTTAGATAATATAGTTAAAAATGTTATTGAGGAACAGTTAAAAATGACAAAAAGAACCACAAGGGCTAAAGATACGGAAAGAACTAGAAGTACCGAAGATGAAAAATATGGTAAAGTTGTTGAAAAAATAGCCGAGAAGAAAGAAAAATGGTCTAATAGAACTTCAGTCATATCACCTGAACCAACAGAGTTACAATGGGCACTTTATGGTGCTGGTATATATATAGTTGATAATGATAGTAGGAAAAAAAATTCAGAAGGACGTACAGAATATAAGTTAGTGCCTGGTGACGTTGGTAAAGGAAGACTTAAGTCATTTAAAGAGTTATATAGTGTGATGAGTGAGGAATCTAAATCCGTAATGGATAGTTCTAAGGAGATTAATCCTGCGTTTTACGCATATGTCATTAAATCTTCAGATAGTTTAGTGGGTGTTTTTAACAGAACTAAACGTGACTCTCGTTCGGTTACTGTTGATAATTCTGAATCTCAAAAATTAGGAACATCACCTAATGAGGTAGAAGTACCTAAATTAATTTTTTCAGATTCAGATATACCATTAAAAAATAAATTTGCAACAGGTTCACCTAATTTAAAAAACGAATACGTAACACAATTCGATTCTACATTTACAGATATATTAGAATCATATAAGAATGATATGGTAAAAAATAATACTGACAGTCGTATTACTTTTCCCGGTAAATACTTAATTAAGGATATTACTATTGTTTCATCATCATCAAAAGTACCACATACTCGTTTACCAGAACCGTATACTACGGACCCTAAAGACCCTAATGACACTGAAGGTTTCTTGAGACTTTCCGAAGATAGAGCGGAGTCTATGATGAAAATGGTGAAAAATTATATTAGTAGTAATTCCGACAATTTCATCATGGATAAAAACTTTACTGAGAGTGTCAATGCTAGAGGTGAAAATGGTGACGGTACGTCAGGTCCTGATTGGGATAAAAATAAAGGGTCACAACACCAAGACTACTTAGACGCACAACAAGCGAAAGTTATTATTACATTTGCGGTAATACCATCATTTATAAAGGACGATGATATACCAACTCCGGATATTAGTAGTAATGGGTTTATTTTAACCGTTTCTGCAACTAAAAGAGGTAAGACCGAAATCTCGTTGAATTTCAGACCCAAGAGTAGGAGATACAAAGGAGGTAAAGTAAAAAATGCGGGTTCAACTCTTTGTCCAATATTTAGTTAATAAGTAAAACGTAGTTATTATAATATGAAAAAGGAGGTTTAAACCTCCTTTTTTTAATTCTCACCATTAATGGTTGGTTAATTATCGTTCCAAATTAGGGCCAAACCCCGTGTAAGTTGCGACTAATACCGACCGAGGTATGTTATCAATTTCATAGTATTCTACTTTATATAGGACTTTAAAAGTGTTATAACTAAAATCTACCCATCCTTCCCCATTCACCATAAAGATATAATGTTTATATGAACCTTTCCATGAATTAAACAAATCTTTTGCTAATTTTTTTGGGTCAGAGTACTCATCACCAAAATCGATAACTTTCAATTCAACATGAGTATTCTCATAATTTGTAGTTGTGTGAGGGTAATAACTTTTACCTAATTTAATTTTCGTAATTATTTTATCAATATGTTTAATTGGGTTAACAAATTTACTACTATCAGTTTCCACTTTGAGTGAATTTAATTTTTTGAAAGACTTGTCGTTTACGTTATATTGATTAATACTATCTCTTTCATTGTTTAATAAGATACTGAAGTAGTGGTTTACAGAATCAATCATATCATTTGACTGTGCAAATGAGGACAATGGTAAGAGTAGTAAGATTATAATTAATTTTTTCATATTGTTTATTTGTTTATAATTCAAATATACGTATAATTTATGAATTATCCAAACTGTCAAGTATTTATAATAAAACTTTTAAATGAAATTCCTAAACGTTCTACTTGAGGGTAAGAAAGAAACTCTAATTGATAGGTACAAAGATAATGAAACATTTGTCGATGCGCTCGAGTTACTGGAAAAACTTATCGATGGTGACCCATCACCAACAAAAAAGTATTCTGAATGGATGATTAAACAAATGATTGGTTTGGGGTCCCGATTAACATATTCAATTGCCGACAATGTAAACCTTTTCATTGAACTTATTGAGAAGTTCCATAAGTTGTCAACATCCATTACACCTGAAGATATTACATATGCCGAGACTACCTCATCATTGGTAAATGGTAATAAGATTCTGACAGGACCTAAAGATATTAATAAATATGATTCAATTTGGGGACTTCAAGCGGTTTTAAATGCGGTATATTTAAAAAATGTTCAAAAAGAAAAAGAGAGGGGAGCCAAAAACGAGTCTGATAGGATATATGAAGATGATAAATTCTTAATCGTTCAACCATATACTCACGGAGCATCATGTTATTATGGTCGAAACACAAAATGGTGTACCACCAGTAAAGATAATAGTGAGTACTTTGACAAATACTCAAAGGACGGAAACCTCTATTACATCATCGATAAGAAATCGAATGACCCAACGTGGGGTAAGATGGCTCTATTGGTAGGAAACGACGGTAAAACCGAAGTATATGACCAAAGGGACGCGATTAGAGGGGTTGATGTACTGTTAGATAGATTTTCACCTATTAAAGAAGAGATTAAAAAACTTATAAAAGGTAATAAAACCTATGAAACACTAAAAGGGATTTTAGAAGGAAAGTTTGACCGAGGTACACTCATTGGTAACATTAATGGAAGAGTGCAAAGTACCAATTTAGGTGGGATTGAAAAAACGGATGAAGGTAAGTATAACGTAATTATTAAATTTGATGGTGTTGATGACTTTTTAAAATTATTTGAAGAAGATGTTGAAGAGCACGATTTAAGGTTTATCAGTACAGTTATTGACCAGCCCTATGGTTCTGAATTAGACCTATATGATTCATATAACTTTGATGAGGACTTCAATGAAGGTTACGTATTACGTTACTTTAACAACGAACACCTATCAACTTTAAAAGAAATTATCGAGATTTATGACCCTGAAGTATCTAAATTAATAAAGGATGAAAATGGAAAATACACCATAGAAGATGGTGATGATAGGAAAATATCAAAATTCATGTCTGACACATTAGGTGATTCATTTATGGATTTACTGAGTGAAACCTACTCTATGTCTATGAACGAGGCTATGGTGACTGGTACAGAAGAAGAGTTTAAAAGTCTTTTGTGTGATGTGTTATCTGACATTGGTTTCACCAAAACAGATAATACACGTTGTTTTTATGCATACGATATCGACTTATCTGATTTAATAAAACTATATGAGTCAAATGACCTTACTGATTTAAACTTATCTGATATGTTAAAGCAGGTGGTTTCCAGTGAGGTATCATTCCCGATTGATTACCCACATGAATCTATATATAATAATTGGGACGACGAATCATTTAGAACTATGTTTGATAGTAATTTAGAGTTTATACTTGAACAGGAATATGAAAAATTAGACGAGGCTGATTTCTTCTTAGATTTTGACAAAAACTTAGAAATAATTGGTCAAGTTAAGGAGAAGTTCGGTGATTTTGGAAAATACAGAAAGATTCCAACTACTGATAATATAAATGTTAAAGTTGACCGTGTGGACCCTGAAACTAATAAGATTATGTTCACACTTAATAGATATAATCCTGAAACAGATTCTTTTGAAACAAAAAAAGGAAAGTCGAAACTTTCCTCTCTTTTGTCAATGATGAGTAACTACCAGTTATTCGACCCTTTTGAGTAGTAGATTTTCTCTGATAAGTTCATAGAGTTTTACCGAGTCAGATTCATCCATATAGATGGTATCACCTGTATGTTTACTCTGAATAGTTATACCCCCAAATTCGAACTCAACCACATTATCTTCTAAATCAAAGGTTTCACTTAAACCGTCTAATAGTGATTCATCCCAATCATCTAAGTCGTTTTCTACGTCATCCAAGTTGTAAAAACCACTGTAAGAGTGTGTTGGTGGTTCATAGACATATTCTTGTTTTTCGTATCCAAACTCGTTGACTAAGTTAATCCCTGTTCTGATGGCCTTTTCTACGTCGTCCAACACTATAAACTCATTTGAACTGTGCATTTCGTAATACCCACAAGAAATATTAATACAGGATACATCACTCTTTTTCTTCAGTTGTGAAACGTCAGTGTATGGGTGTGATTGTAATTCCATATCTGTTTCCATGGTTCTCTCAATTACGGGTAGAGCTCTATTAATAAAATCCCCCTTTTCTTCAAATAGGCGGATACCCGAACAGAGTTCAGTAATGAGATGGTTACCTGGTGCATCGTATTGTACAATATACCCCACATCGTTGAGGAATTTGACATCACATTTACTTGAACCGTGACACCCCGTCTCTTCAGAAACGAATAGTCCTACTTTTACATTTGATAGTGTTTGTAGTAGTTCCAAACAAATGAAGATACCACACTTATCGTCTCCACCAATACCTGTTGGGTTACCATCAGGGGTATAGGCCTTTAGAACGTCGTATTGAGTTTCGTCAAAAGTTCGTCCAAATGTTGGTGGTTTAGGAAGTGTTTTTTCCTCAACAATGATTTCGGGTACTAAGTTATGGACAGTATCAGTATGTGCAACAAACATTGGAAATTTACCGCGGAATCCACCTTGTCGTTTTGTTGCGTAGATGTTATTCATCTCATCAGTATAGTACTCGACTCCTTCAATACTATCGAGTACCGATGATATATATTCTACCATTTGGTCCTCTTCGTATGTTTTTGAAGGTACGGATAAGAGTTCTTTAAATCTTTCTACTGTTTTATTTTCCATTTCTTAATTATTTGAGACAAATATACTAACTATATTTTGATTTTCCAAATAGGAAGGGGTTTTATTTAACCCCCTCCTCAATTATTACTTCTTCATCTACAAATTTAAGTTCGTAGTTACGTCCGATTTTGATGTTTTGACGTAGGACCTCTTCAGAGATGTAATCCTCGATTTTCTCTTGGATTGCTCTTTTGATTGGTCTTGCCCCGTATTTCTCATCATAACCCACATCACCTAACATGGTCTTAATTTCATCAGTGAAGTTAATGTGATAACCTAATCTTTCTAAACGACCTGTTAGTTTACTTAACTCGATATCAACAATCTGACGTACTTCATTTTCTTTCAGTGGGTTGAAGACGATTACCTCATCTAAACGGTTTAGAAATTCAGGTGTGAAGTGACTCTTAAGTTCTTTCTGTAAAAGAGCTTTCTTTAAATCTTCATCACCACTAACTCTCGACGTTGTATCAAACCCTACACCTACTCCGAAGTCCTGTAGTTTCTTTACCCCTAAGTTTGATGTCATAATAATTAAACAATTCTTAAAGTTGATTTTACGACCGAAACTATCGGTTAAGTGTCCATCGTCCAACACTTGTAATAAGAGTGAGAAGATGTCTTTGTTAGCCTTTTCAATTTCATCGAATAAGACAACTGAGTATGGTTTGTTTTTTACCTTCTCAGTAAGTTGACCACCTTCTTGGTGTCCTACATATCCTGGAGGGGAACCAATTAAACGAGACATCGTGTATTTCTCTTGGTATTCGGACATATCCATTCGAATGAGTGCGTCTTCATCACCAAAAATCTCTTTTGCCAATTGTTTAGCTAAGTGAGTTTTACCGACACCAGTGGAACCTAAGAAGATGAATGAACCAATTGGTCGACTTGGGTCTTTAATTCCTACACGGTTTCTACGTATTGCTTTAGAAATCTTATTGACTGCCTGTTCCTGACCAATGACTGACTTATTAAGACTATTTTCCAAGTCTAATAAACCTTCCATTTCATTCTGATTAAGTTTTGACACAGGAATTCTAGTCATATTTGCAACCACTTCATAAACCATATCTTCAGTAATTGGTTTACGTTTTTCATCCTGTTTCTTTTCAAAGTTATCCTTAACCTTTTCCAACTCTTTAAGAACTTTCTTTTCTTTATCACGAAGACTAGCTGCTCTCTCATAGTCTTGAGCCTTTACCACATCAATCTTTTCTAACTTAATTTTATTAGCGTCTTCCTTAAGTTTCTCAATCTCTTCAGGTAATTTAACGGATATTTGACTACGTGCTCCTACCTCATCCATGATATCAATCGCCTTATCAGGGAACTCTCTATCCGTAATGTAACGGTCAGCCAAATGTACACACGCTTCTAACGACTCTTTCGAGTAAGTTACCTTGTGGTGTTCTTCATAACGAGATTTTAGGTTATCTAAAATAACCATTGTCTCTTCAGGTGTTGAGCCATCAACCATTACTTTTTGGAATCTACGTTCTAACGCCCCATCCTTTTCGATATTCTCACGGTATTCATCGAGTGTTGTTGCTCCAACACATTGTAGTTCACCACGTGCAAGTGCCGGTTTAAAGATATTGGAAGCGTCTAATGAACCTGATGAGTTACCAGCCCCTATGATTGTGTGGATTTCATCTATGAATACAATGATTTCGGTGTTTTCATATAACTCTTCTAAGATTACTTTAAGACGTTCCTCAAACTGTCCACGATATTTGGTACCAGCAACAATAGATGTCATATCTAATGACACTATACGTTTATCACATAAGTTACGAGGACAATCCCCCTCATAGATTTTCATAGCTAACCCTTCAATGATTGCAGTTTTACCACAACCAGGTTCACCAATGATGATTGGGTTATTCTTTTTTCTACGAGAAAGAATTTGAGCAATACGCTCAATTTCACGGTCACGACCAACAACTGGGTCTAACTTACCTTGTTCGGCAAGTTTTATTAGGTCACGTGAAAAGTTATCTAATACAGGTGTACCTGACTTAGGGGTTTTATCTCTTTTTGCGTTGGAACTATCGTTCGGGTCAACTGATTCTATCATAATTTAGTTTTTATTTTTATGTTATTACAAATGTAAGGCAAATTTCACTACAAAACATACGACTACCAATATTGTCAGTCTTTTTTTTATTAACTGACATAATGTCATAAATGGTATTAAGTTATATAATTGGCATGTTTTTCATAGTTGAATGGTAAAGATAATAAATAAATTAATAATTAACACTATGTTTTACAGAAAAAGTATTTTTGATGAAATTTTAAGAGAATTCGAAGGAATGTTCGAAGATAAAAAGACAACGTTCTATAGAGTCGGACCGAATCAAGTTTATTTCAGTTATTCGTCTAACGATGAGTTATCGAAACTTAAATCTAAACTCCAAGAAGCGGTACATAATCAAGAGTTTGAAACTGCCGTTGAACTTCGTGACCAAATTAAGTCTATTGAGGAAAATGGTGAGAAAATTCAAAAATTGAGATTAAAACTTCAGGAGTCTATAGACAATGAAGACTTTGAGACCTCTATCGAATTACGAGACGAAATAAAAAAATTACAATCTTAATTGTGAAACCCTGAGAAATCAGGGTTTTTTTATATTTATTAGTATGAAACAACCTTGGTTCGAATATATAACTCAGTTTGGTGACATCAAATCGATTGAAGATGCGTTTATAAAACTTAGACAAACATTAAGAGATTCTGGTTTTACTAGTGAAGAAGATTTAGTAAATGTGTCTAGTGCACCTACGGAAGTCTTTATGATGAGAGACCAATTGATTAGTAAGATTGAGAATAGTAGAAATCAATTAAAGAGGTATGGTCTATGGGATGAAGATATTAGTCGTAATTTTGATAGTTACATATCTCGTAAATTATCTAAATTAGAGAAAAAACACCCTTTATCAAATGGCAATTAATAGTGAAAAAATAGTAGGTAAACAAATCATTAATGAGATAAAATCATCTAACCTGTCTAAGACAATCTATCATTTAGATGATAAGACATTAACGGTTACCTTTAAAAACGGTACAGAGTATAGGTATCAGGATGTCCCACATAAGATATATACTAAATTTAGGTTATCAGAATCACAAGGTAGGTTTTTCAATACTGAGATTTCTAAGAAGTTTAAATACGAAAAACTAACAAAGTAAAACAACACTCTATTTATTACTTATGGAAAAGGTCGATAAAATAATATCAAGTCTTTATATTCAGGATGAACTAAACCCTGAAATATGGGACGAAACCGAGAATGAGTCTTATATAATGAGAGACGATGTTAGAGATTCTCTTTTAATTATTTCAAATGAGTTTATCGATTTCTTAGGTTTGGAAATATTCGTATCTGACATTACAATGACAGGTTCATTATCAAACTATAATTGGTCAGAGTTCTCTGACGTTGATTTACATATATTGTATGACTTCACCGAAGCAGGCGAACAAAAAGAACTTTACAAAGAGTTATTTAAACTAAAAAAGACTCTATTCAACTCAACACACGATATAACAGTAAAAGGATTTGAGGTTGAACTTTACGTTCAAGACTCATCAGAGCCTCATTTTTCAACAGGTGTATATTCTGTTATGTTTAATGAGTGGATTAATGAACCAACTAAGGAAAGTGTATCTATTGATGATAAATCATTAACTGAAAAAGCCGAACAATGGATGGACATTATAGATGTTGTCATTGAAAACGTCAAGGACGAGAATTTAGAAATGGCATTGGAACAAATTGATAAAGTTAAAGAAAGACTTAAAAAATATAGAAGTTGTGGTTTAGAAAAAGAGGGTGAATACTCCTATGAAAATTTAGTATTTAAATTCTTAAGACGTAACGGATACATACAAAAACTATTCGACTTTACCAATAATTTGGTAGACAAGAATCTTTCTTTAGAACAAGAAATTAACTTATAGATGATATCTAAATATAGGAAAAAATGACAAATCCTTTATTTGGTTATATTTATATATAAAAAACAACTATGGGACAAGGATGCGACCCGGCAACGGAATACGAGGCTTTTACAGGTGGAACGACTGTACACGCAGTTTACACTAACAATGAAGGTCAAGATGTGGTACAATGTTCCACAGTTAAACTCGGTGGAAACGGAGTATATAATTAAATAAGAAAAAACAAAAAATAATAAAATGGGAGACTTAAAACCTATCGGAAGTGAAAAATTACAGGGTGATGAAAAGCTAAGACGCATCATGGAAATTGCACGTTATAACGAAAAAGAACATTCTGATAAGAATGTAAATGAAACTGTTGAATATACAAGACAGTTAGCTAATGGTAAACATTATAGTATCATTCACGAAAAGAATGGATATATTATAAAATCAGGGTTAAACGAATCTGACACAGATTATGCGGAGCCAATTGAAAATAGAAGATATCACTCTTCTTACGCTAAGGCTTTGAAAAAGTTTAATTTAATTGCTAAAGAATTTAATATACTTCACGAAAATGATGGTGGTTTAAATTTATTCGGTGAACAAGATAAGAAATTTGTCCTTAAAACACCAAAACCTGAGGTTGAAGAACCAGCAATGGAACCTGAAATGGATTTCGACATGGGTACTGAAGAAGGTGGTGAAGAAGAATTGGATTTAGACATGGACTTAGACATGGACTTAGACATGGGTACTGAAGAAGGTGGAGAAGAAGAGTTAGACATGGAATTAGATGCAGAATCTCCATCAGAAATGGAAGATGAAATATCTATTAAGGAGATTCAAAAACTCACTGGTAAATTAGGTCAAAAATTAAGAACGATAGATTCTCAAATGGGTCTATCATCTGAAGATATTAAATATGTTTTAAACTCTATTATCTCGGCAATTGACTTGGAAAAGTTAAGTGAAGAAGATTTAGAAGATATCTTAGCTAATTTTGAGGATGATGAAATTGACTATGGTGTTGATGATGAAGCAGATTTAGACATAGACGCTGGAGATGAGTTAGATTTGGATTCAGAACTTGATATGGATATGGATGTTGAAGAACCTATTGAGTCAGAAATGTACGAAGGTGGTAAGATTATGGATGAAATATTTTCAGAATCTAAAATCGACAAAGTATTATCAAAGTATTTCACAATATCAAAAGATGAGAAAACATTAAACGAAACAAAAAGTATTAAGAAATTTTTAACTGAAAAAACACAAAAAGTTACAATCAAGAAAGAAATGATTTCTATGTGTGAGACAGTTGAACAGGAATTGACAGCAGATTTCTTATTAAAAGAAAACAACTCAATTAAATTCTTAGGGAAAACAAATAAAGGTAATTTAGTTTTTGAAAACGAGGGACAACAAATAAAAGTTTCTCAAAAAGGTGAACTACTGTGAGATTAGTATACGTTAATGAGCTCGGTCCCAACTTTAAGGGGGACAACATATATGAGTTTATATTTAGCGACGTTGACGATGTTTGGGGTGAAGATTGGGACAAAGAACCGGCAAGTGGTAACCCAACTCCACCCCAAATTCATTTTATAAAGAAGGTTGGTGTGTTGAGAAATTCAGGTATTGAATTGAACTTAATCCAAAATTCAGATTTTTTCTCTGTCTATGACGCAGTAGAAGGTGTGATTGCCTTATCATGGGAAGATAGTGAAAGTGAGGCCGTAACTGATGATAAGTTTACCCGATTAGTATTTAAATATGGGGACACTATTAAAGAAGTGGAAGATAAGATATATGAAAGAGATATCATATTAACATATGAAAAAAATATTATAAGTCATGAACAATAAAAAAATTTCAAGTTTATTAAATAAAGGTATAAAGTTTGAGTCATTAAAAATGTTAAATGAAACTCAAATCAATACATTATATACTGCAGTCATTGGGGAACAAGAAACTCTAACTGGTAAAGTCGCTGACGTACAAAAATTAAAACAAGTAAATATCGAATTACAGAACGATATTAAAAATACTATAGCCTTAGTAGGTGAGGAAGAGTCTGAAGAGGAATTAAACGAGTGGGGTAGTTCAGACCAACATTTTTTTAATCAATCAATACACAAACAATTAGGTGAACCTGAAAAAATGCCAAGTCCTTTTAGTTCTAAATTCGAAGATGCGGTTGAAGATGCCGTTGATTTTTATTGGGATGATTGGGAAGAGTATAAAACAAATAGAGATGGTTTAATCCAAAACGGTAAACGTGCATATTTAAGAAGTTATTTCAGAGATGAATTTGCAATGTTAGTTAAAATGTTTGAACCTGCTGATGAGTTACATGATGATGATGGTGAAATATCCGAAGATAAAGCGTCTACGGATTCTTTAGAAAAGATGTCAGGTTATGACCCATACGCCGGTAATAGTGTAGGTAACGATGGTGGACCATCAAGTGATGATGGATTCAACGATAAGGCCGATGATGGTATGGATGAAGAAGTTGGTGAGGAATTTAAGTCTAAATCACAACAAAAATACTTCTTTGCTAAATGTGAAGAGGAGGGACCTAAATCTAAATGGTGTAAGATGGCTGATGAGTTTGCTGACGATACAAAAGACTTTAGTAAGTTACCTGAAAAAGTAAAAAAAGAAGAAATTAGGCAAATAGAGGAATCTTTAGTATCTTTGGTGAAGAAACACATACCGAAGACCATGAGTAAAAAAGATTTATTAGACCTAACCGAACAAAGTCCTGGCGTTAAAGAAGTACCTGTTAAAGCACCGACAAGGACTAAACCAGATAGAAAGTCACCTTATAAGCCGAAACATAAACCGGCACCAAAAGCGGGTGATACTAAAACTGCACCACCAAAAGTGAAACCTGGTACTATTCAGAAACCAGATAGAAAATCTCCGTATAAACCAAAACACAAACCAGCTCCTAAGGCGGGAAAAGAAGGTTTACCTGAGTTTTTAAAGTTTAACAAATTAAATATAAAATTTAGAGATGAGCAAAAAAATTAACGAAGCCCCAATTAGTTATGGTGACCGTCCTGAGAGGATGGCATCGGATATTCAAAAGAAAATTGAAGATAGGGATACACCACTTTCTAATAACCCTGGTTTAGATATTGATGTTGATGGTGATGGAGTCGTTTCATCATTTGAAGAATTGTTGGCATCAAAAAGATTTGGTGATGTTGTTGATAAGGTAAAACACTACACAGGTTTAACTGATATATCTAATCCTAACTCACTTATGGAGTTACAGATGATGTTACAAAGAGCCGTACAACAGGTTAAGTCGATTGAATCAAGTAATGAAGAATATCTTGAAAACTTAGCGGTCGATTTAGTTAAGAAAGAAATGTCATTACCAGATGATGCATTTCAATTCGACGTTGAACTATTATCAGGTATGGGTCAGATAGATACTTCCAAGATGAGAGGTAAATCAGATGAAGAACCTGATGAGGAAGAAATAATGAAGGCTTTCGGTGACCAAAACTCCGAAGACATGGAAGACGACATTGATGCATTTATGGATGCCATGGATAAGTTTGATATAGAAAAAGCAAAAAGAAGATTTATTAATTCACTTATACAAGGAGCGTCTAAGAAAGGTCACTACATGTTTAACTTAGTTAGAGATGAGTTGGACCGTTTAGACCCACAACTACTTAATCTTTATGGTGTTTTAATGTCAATTGCAGACTTAATGTATTGGATTATACCTGACGAAATGACGCAAATGATGGCTGGACAAGGTGAAGGTATACAAGGTTCAGAAGAAGTTGATGAAACAACTAACCCCCCAACAATTAAAGCTAAAGGTTTATTCTTTCCTGTGTTACTACACGAACTTATTAAAGGTGTGTATGAGGTATTAGGTACTCAAGGGTTACCTGACGACCCTAAAGCGGCCGAAATGGTTATGGGTTCTGAAGATACGTTACCTTATGAGATTTGGGACTTAAGATTAGGACCGGTTATTTGGGAAAAATTTACAGCTGCGTATCCTGAAGACTTATACGCTGACGATATGAGAGAAATACAGAATTATTTATTTTCTCGTTTCTCCTCACTATCAGGTGAAGAGTTTTTTGAGGTAGCAAGAGAAATCTTAAGTGAAACTCAAAAAGGTCAAAAAATAGTTAAGAGGATGGTTGATGAAATTATCGAAGAACTTCGTCAATACGACTTAGAGGATGTTTTAGGTAGTAATGAGTATGATGATGACGACGAAGACGAAGACGATGAAGGATTCAGAGACTTCTTAGGTGGTTTGGGAATTGATTTAACATAAAACATTCTTACCTTATTTAAATGGGTTTAACAAGAGAAAAAGTATTAGTTGAGTACGCTAAGGTCGTAAAAGACACATCTTATGCACTTAAAACATATCTACAAACCTATGATAATACGCAATCACGTTACGTCCCTTTAGAATTATTTCCTGACCAAGATAGACTAATCTACGATTATGATAATTTTGAGGAAAATATAGCTATTAAGTATAGACAGGCGGGAGTATCAACAGTAACCGCTGCATGGGCTTCAAAGAAATTAGTAGTAGCAAAAAAAAGTAAGCCTGAGAAGGTTCTAATTATTGCAAATAAATTGGATACCTCTATGGAGTTTGCGAATAAGATACGTTCTTTCGTTGACCAATGGCCGGAATGGTTAGGTGTAGGTTTCTCAAATGAAAAGAATTCACAAAGACATTTTAAGTTAACTAACGGGTGTGAGGTTAAAGCTGTAGCAACGTCTAAAGATGCGTTACGTGGATATACACCAACAATACTTATTTTTGATGAAGCGGCATTTATAGAAGCAGATGACGACTTTTGGTCTGCGTGTATGGCTTCGTTATCTACGGGTGGTAAGGTAATAGTAATATCAACACCTAACGGTTTTGACCGAATATATTACTCAATATACGACCAGGCGTTAAGAGGTATGAATGACTTTAAGATTACCGACATGTACTGGTATAGGGACCCTAGATACGCCAAGAACTTACAACTAATAAAGTGTAAGGATATTATCCACTATATGTTAAATCGTGACGAATACAATGATAGTGAGATTATTATTGATTATTCACATCTAGACCCTAGAGAAAGAGACTTTGACGAAATAAATGATAATTTTGATAAAGGGTATAAGCCATATTCTACGTGGTTTGAGTCCATGGCTAAGAAACTTAAATTTGACCGTAGAAAGATTTCTCAGGAATTGGAGTGTAACTTCTTAGGTTCGGGTGATAACGTAATACCTAACGAAACAATTAATAAGTTAAAAGAAAATCACATCACGCCCCCTGAGAATAGATTTATGGGTGGTGCTATGTGGCAATGGAAAGAGCCAATACCGGAACATAAATATATTATGGGGATTGATGTTTCTCGTGGGGATAGTGAAGATTTTACTACCTTCTGTATCATTGATTTTGATGAGAGAGAACAGGTATTAGAATATTTAGGAAAGATTCCGCCTGATGTTGCTGCTGAAATAGCATTTAAATGGGCAACTATGTATAGTGCATTTGTGGTAATAGATATCACTGGTGGTATGGGTGTGTCAACATCCCGTAAACTTCAAGAAATGGGTTATCAAAACTTATATGTTGAAGGAGTGAATGCCGCTGATAAGTGGAAATATAACCCTAATATTATGGAAAAGATACCTGGTCTTAACTTTAATAATAAACGTGTACAGATTGTTTCAACGTTTGAAGAGGCATTAAGACATGATTATAAGGTACGTTCATCAAGATTATTAAATGAATTAAATACGTTTGTCTATGTAAATGGTAGACCTGACCATATAAAGGGTCAACATGACGATTTAATTATGGCAATGGCAATGGCGATATATGTTGGTGAAAACTCATTTACCTCATTAGAGAAAGTAACGGAACAAACTAAGGCTATGGTTGACAGTTGGTATGTACAAGAATCGAAGATTACTAACCCAATTGATAACTATAATCCTTCTTTATCTGCGTTACCAAATGACCCCTATAGGTATAGTGGTCGTGGTGGGGCAACAAAAAGTGACTATGAAAACTATTTATGGCTATTCGGGGGTAAAAGATAAAAGATTGAATTATTGTAGAATTTTACTACTATTTATATAAAAAAAGAAAATGGCAGAAAACAACTTTACTGTTTGGCAGAGATTAACCAAAGTATTTGGTCCCGATTCAACATTGGACCAACAACCGCCTGTATACAATTTTGACAAAAAAGAATTGTTAAAGACACGTGACAAGGAGGAGTATGAAAGAGAAAAACTTCAAGCACAACAAACTTTATACCTTGGTCAGCAATGGCAAAAGGTTGAGAATAATTTATATACTCAAGCAGTGTATTATGAACCAACGAGGTTGGCGGCCTTTTACGATTATGAAAGTATGGAGTTTACTCCTGAAATATCCGCGGCACTTGATATCTACGCTGAGGAGTCTACAACTGCAAATGAAGATGGTTTTATATTACAAGTCTATTCTGAGAGTAACAGAATAAAGTCAGTACTTACTGACTTATTTAACAATAGATTGGATATTGACACAAACCTACCTATGTGGACGAGAAATACGACTAAGTATGGTGATAACTTCGTATATCTTAAGTTAGACCCTGAAAAAGGTATTTTAGGTGCACAACAATTACCTAATATCGAAATTGAACGATTAGAGAGAGGTATGGCCTCTTCACCAGGTCAACACGGTATGCAACAACCAACAGGTGATGCCGATGAGGACGCACTAAAGTTCAAATGGAAAGTTAAGGATATTGAGTTTAACACATGGGAAATAGGTCACTTTAGATTATTGGGTGATGACCGTAAACTTCCTTATGGTACTTCTATGTTAGAAAAAGCCAGAAGAATATGGAAACAACTTATTCTTTCTGAGGATGCTATGTTAATATATAGAACATCACGAGCACCTGAAAGAAGAGTGTTTAAAGTATTCGTGGGTAACATGGATGATAAGGATGTTGAACCGTATGTACAAAGAGTTGCTAATAAGTTCAAACGTGACCAAGTCGCCGACCCTCAAACGGGTAATGTCGACTTACGTATGAACCAAATGGCTGTCGACCAAGACTATTTCATACCTGTTAGAGACCCTAACTCACCAAACCCAATAGATACCTTACCTGGTGCTACTAACCTATCAGAGATAGCGGATATCGAGTATATCCAAAAGAAACTACTTACAGCTTTAAGAGTACCAAAGGCCTTCTTAGGTTTTGAAGAAGTTACTGGTGACGGTAAGAATTTAGCATTACAGGATATTCGTTTTGCTCGTACTATCAATAGAATACAAAGGTCTATGATACAAGAGCTAAATAAGATAGCGATAATTCACTTATATATTTTAGGTTTTGAGGATGAATTACAAAACTTCACATTAGGTTTAACTAATCCTTCATCACAAGCGGACCTATTGAAGGTAGAACAATGGCAACAAAAAATACAACTATATAGAGACGCTACTTCAGACCCAGGAAATGGTATATTACCTGTTTCCTCGTCTTGGGCTAAGAAACATATTCTTGGTTTCTCTGATGAAGAAATTAAACTTGATTTACAACAACAACGTATTGAAAGGGCAGTTGCTGGTGAATTAGAAAAAACACAAGAGGTCATTACCAGTACGGGTATATTTGATAACCTTGATAAGTTATACGGTGATAAAAATACCGATTCTGCCGAAGGTGGTGACACTGAAGGTGGTGATGACTTAGGTGGTGGAGATGACTTTGGTGGGGGTTCTGACTTTGGTGGTGGAGACTTAGGCGGTGACTTAGGTGAACCAGCTGGTGAGATTGGTGATACAGGTGACGTAACACCTGAGAACTTAGTGAGGAACAAAGACTTGGATTTAGTCCTCGAAGACTCAACTTTATTTGGGAATGATGAGACTATCGACCTTTCAAAGGCAAGGCAACCATTAGGTGAAATGGAAGAAAAATTAAACCAGTTACTTAAATAATGATATTTATTAAATAAAAAGATATGAATAAGTTTGGCAATATAAAATCTAAGATAGAAAAAGTATTAGTTTCTTCTTACGGTAAAGATTCTTTTAAGAGTAATTTAAAAGAGTTTAAAAGTAGAATATTGGGTGATAAAAGTTTGGCGGAAGCCTATTACCTTTATGATGAATTAAACTCTCAGAAAGGTTTCACTAAAGAAATTGCTACTGAATATGTAAATGAATCGTTTGAGAAATTAAATGACATCATTAATAACAACTCGATGAAAATTCAAGAACTTTCAGAGTGGGTAAATTCTATTTTATCTAAATCGGTTGAAAACGGTTATGTTGATATTGATAACATCATTTATGAAAGAAGTCTAACTAAATTAGAAATAGTTGTCGAATCCAAACTTAAAATTCAAAATAGATTAACTGAAACTAAACTAGAAGACGTTATTAAAGAGTCGGTAAATTTACCCTTATCGACGATGTTAAGGATAGCTTCAAATACCTTTAATAGGGAATTTGATAATATCGCAGAATCAGAGAAGGAAGAACTGAAGAGTTTACTTTCAATGAGTAAAGAACAAATCTCCAATGAGATAACCACATTAAAAGAGTCTGTAGTAAATAAATTACAAACAACTATTAATGAGAATGACGATAAAGAAATTACGTCAAGAATTGACCAAACAATTCAAAAGATTAATGAAAGTAAAAACACATTAATTTCACTCTACAAATTAAGACAATTACACGAAGGTTTATAATTAAAAAAGGATTCAGTTTTCTGAATCCTTTATTTTTTGAACATATTTCGCCTTTTGGTTTTGTATCCTCTTTTTTGATGAGGGTTTTTCATAATATCTATTATCCCTAATATTGTTAAGTTGTTTAGTCTTAATAACTTTTCTTTTGTACTCTTTAAGTGCACGTTCAATACCACCCTTTTTATTTACTTCTACTACTAACATATTTGACTATTATAATAAATACTTTTTTAATGTCAATTTTTGACTACACCCTTAATGTTTGTTATATTCTTATTAACAATAAACTAATAAGGTATATGAAAATATATGAAAAAAGGAAAAAGTTCAAAGTTAGATATCTTTGAAAACGCTAAATGTAATTATGGTACGGTAGATGCTCATAATCTTAAATCGGTCTACATATCGATACAATCATGGATACAACCCAAAGTTGAATCTGATAATTGGAATAGAATAAACGGAAACTTAAAAAGAAATATTAAACACAATTTATTAGAGTCAGCAGACCCTTTAATGTTTGAATCACATAATATCGTTGATTTAGATTTAAGGAGTAGTGGTATACAGGTAGGTAAAAAATCTTTTATGAATTTAGAATTAACTTTATTTTTAAAAGAACATATGGACTTTAAGTCACCTATTTTACGAGATAGAATTAAAAAAATATGTACATCAATTTATAAAGACGAGTTACACACATCTAATTATTTTACACTCTCAAAGACTAAAACGAAAATTAGGGAATATTTATTGTAAATATCATTTTCGTGAAAATTAAAATTACAGAGTCTCAGTTAAAGAATTTAAAGAAGGTCATCAATGAAGCTAATACGGCAATTGATGACCTTAATAATATTATAGACGTATCTGATTTCACATTTGATGAAGATTATACTCGTGTGACATTTGACAAAGTAATGTTGGTAGGTGAGATTGAAGATGGTCTCAGTGTTCATGTGGAGATAGATAAGGTATTTTATTATTATCGTCAATCACCATCAGACGTAACGGGATTTGCAGAGACATGGGCATTAAAAGACCATAACACAGGTGAAGACTTAGCATTGGGTCGGGCTATTAGTCTCCACATTGTAGAGATTATGAACCGAAAATATACAAAGTATATTGGTGTCGAAATTAGCGAGTGGGACATTGTATATGGTCAACACTTTAACTAATTACCATTTCTGAGTATTTATAATAAAGATTAAATAATATGAGAGTTTTAGGACCACAAGATATAGGTAAGGGCATTTTAATTGAATGGGACGCAGGGTATGTTAATCCTAACGATAGCCGTAATGCAGATGTAATCAAAGAATCGTATGGTCAGTTAGACCACTCTAAACCATTTGAGTTTTATGCGGTATTACAAAAATTCGACACACCAAATAGAAATGGTCGTGTTTATCCTGAAAAGATTTTACGTAGAGAAGCTGACAGATATGGTGAGGCAATTAAAAAAGGTTTATCAATATCTGAGCTTAATCACCCTGAGTCTTCATTAATAGATTTGGACCGTGTATCTCACCTTATCACAGAAATGTGGTGGGAAGGTGATACATTGATGGGTAAGATTAAATTACTCACATCTCCAGGGTTCCACCAAACAGGTGTAGTATCCTGTCCTGGTGACCAAGCGGCTAACTTAATGAGACAAGGTGTCACTATGGGTGTATCTTCACGTGGTGTTGGTTCATTGGCTAAGAAAGGTGAGAGAAATGAAGTTCAAGAGGATTTCGAACTAATATGTTTTGATTTGGTATCGTCTCCATCTACACCTGGTGCGTACTTATTCCTTAATAAAGACGATAAAGGTAAGTACGAAGAGAACTTAGAAGAAGAAAAAAGACCTGAACCTGAATCAAGATTAGATGGTGGAATGGGAGCGTCTATTGACTTAATGAAAAGATTATCTCATTATTTAGATAATTAAAAACTTATAAAATCATGAATGAAAAATATTTCGTAGCAAAGCTACAGTACGACCTACCTGACGACAACTCAGGTAAGATTAAAAAAATTAGAGAAGAGAAACTCGTAAAAGGTTACAACGTAACCGAGGTAGAGTCTAAAGTAACTAAAAAGTTCGAGGGTTTTCCACACGATTGGAGAATCACGGCATGTTCTGAAAGTAAAATTGACGAGGTGTACGAATAAGTAAACCAAGTTAAAAATTTAAAGAATCGGAGGGTAACTTCCGATTTTTTTATGCTTATATATTACAAAAATGATATTTTTTGTGTTTTCCTAGTATTTATATCATAACAATAAATAAATAATTGCACAAAAAACAAAAAATGGCAAACGAAACTAAAAAATCATTAGTTGAAGAAGCGCTACTACAAATGAAAAATTTGGAGGAAGCCGTAACGGAAAATGCAAAAGGAATACTTGCTTCTACTATGAAGGAAGAAATCAGTGAATTAGTAAAAGAATCGCTCTCTGAGGAAGAGAAGGTTGACGCAGTCGGAATGGAAGAAGGTTCAAACATGGGAAAAGAGTCAGAAATGGCTGAACAAGAAATGGAACTTGACATTGAAGACGAAGTAGAAGATGAAATGGACTTACTAGGTATGGACATGGATTCTGATGAATCTGAACTTGAAATGAATATGGATGATGAGGAAATGGATATGGATGACGTAGAAGATATGTTAGACATGGACTTACCTGGTGATGAAATGGAAGTTGATGGTGAAGAAGAAATTCTTATACCACTTGATTTAACAGGTGCATCTGACGAGGAAATCATGAAGGTTTTCAAAGCTATGGGTGAAGAAGATGGAATTATCATTTCTCAGGATGGTGATGAAGTTACACTTAAAGATGACGAAGCTGATGTTGAATACAAAATCCAAATGGAATCAGAAGAAGATATGGGATTCGAAGACGAAGAAGAAGAAATCGTTTACGAAATCGAAGTTGAAGATGAAGATGAAGATGAAGATGAAGAAGGGTATGAAGAAGAGGAAATGGCTGAAGGTTACAACGATTACATTGACGATTCTTTAGGAGCTAGAAATGGAAAGAAAAAACAATCTTTCTCGGATAGAAGAAAAGAAAGTGAAGGTATGGAAAAAGCAATGGGTAAGAAAAAATATTCAGGCGATAAAAGCATGGATGAAATGGAAGATGGTGAGGCAACTGAAGGTATGGTGAGAAGTCACGCTGCTGGACAGAAAGGTTCATCTCAGAAATCTAAAGGATTACCAAAACCAAAATCAATCCCTAATAGAGCTCGTTATAACGAGTCTACAGAGAAAGAGATTCAACAACTTAGAGAAAAGAATGAAGAGTACCGTAAGGCACTTAACATCTTTAAAGAGAAGTTGAATGAGGTTGCAGTGTTCAACTCTAACTTAGCTTATGCTACACGTTTGTTCACAGAGAACACAACCACTAAGCAAGAAAAAATCAATATCCTCAGAAGATTCGATTCAGTAGAAACGTTGAAAGAATCAAAAGGACTATATAAAACGTTTAAAGAAGAATTCGAAGGTAAGTCGGCGAATACAATTTCAGAATCTATGTCTGAAAAAGTTTCTAAGTCTCCATCTAAAGGTTCTTCCTCAAATCTTATAGAGTCTAAGACATATGAGAATCCACAGTTCATGAGAATGAAGGATTTGATGTCAAAAATAATTAAATAAAATAAAACTTAAAATTAAAAATTACTAAAATGGGAGCATTATTAGAATCAGGTCTTGTAGGTAACATAGGGTTAAAACACCTAAAAGTTATCAAAGAAGACACAATCAACAAATGGGACAAACTAGGTTTCTTAGATGGCTTGAAAGGTCACTTAAAAGAAAACGTAGCACAATTATACGAAAACCAAGCGTCTCACTTAATTAACGAAGCAGCAAACGCTTCTGACTCAGGTTCATTTGAAACTGTAGTCTTTCCTATCGTTAGAAGAGTATTCTCGAAATTACTAGCTAACGATATTGTATCAGTACAAGCAATGAACTTACCAATCGGTAAATTGTTCTACTTCGTACCTAAAATTCAACAAGCGAATGCTGACCAAGAAGCTGGCAAACACTATAAACCTTACGGAGCACCAGGAGGTCCTACTTCAACGACTACAGGTTACACTGCAGGTCAAAAAGATTTGTATGACCAATTCTATGAAGGAGCGACACCAAATTCTGACCCAGCTGGACTATTTGATTATTCAAAAGGACAGTATGACCAAGTAGTTAATCAGTTAATTCCATTTGTATGGGATGGTTCTCAACTATCTGCAACCACATTAGGTGTGGCATTAGGTAGAGCGGTTAACGGAAATAGTACACCTATCGCTTCAGGAATTGTAAGAGAATTAATTTTCGGATTATCAGGTTTCTCAGGAAACGGAGCAGGTAAACTAATCGGTCCTGATGGTAATGCAATGGATACTGAAGAATTCTTAGCTTCGTTAGAAGTTACTAGTGTCGGAGTATATAAAAACTTTAACTTAGTGACTCAGAAATACGGTAAAGGTATTGCAAGTTACGGTAGTGAAAAACAAACTACATTCCCAAGTTCAGGTCCAGGTGGTGCATATGATGACATATGTAGCGCGACAGGATGGGTTTACATCTCAGTTGATTATTCAACACCAGCAGCAATTGGTACAACTTCTTTAGATGGTTACACAGGAAGTACTGTGGCATCAGGAGCTACGGTAAATGGAACTTACAGAATCTACAAAACGTTAGAATTTGAAGATGCAATTGGTGAAGT
>TARA_B110000858_G_scaffold198491_1_pt1 | contig 27931 bp, 41 predicted proteins | sample TARA_B110000858 | Tara Oceans TARA_B110000858 (sample SAMEA4398247) | marine metagenome | biome: Polar Biome; feature: [SRF] surface water layer (ENVO:00010504); material: water (ENVO:00002006), including particulate matter (ENVO:01000060) such as... | depth 5 m | reverse complement strand
GAGTTACAGTTAGAGAGCATGAACATAATAGTGCTACTGTTGAACTTAATGACCATCGAAAGGTGAGATTTATAGATTCGCCTGTTGCAGAAGAATTTACTGAATTAAGAAATTAAGTAGAATAGTCTTTAAGTAGAGTTCTACCTGGGTTGTGTGGAAACACACAACATGGTTGGACATTGTAAAAACTATTATTTTCTTCACACCATTCTCGTTGGTAATAATTTCCTTCACTATCCTTTTCAATCCAAAGTTTTTCTAATTCATTTTGTACAACATTTTCCATGTCACGTCCTTCTTGTACATAAGCATGACGTTGCAGTCTATCTAAATAAACGCCATCATCACTGATTCCATATAAAGGCATAGCCATTTGCCAGTTATTATCTACTACCCATAAATGATATTCTTCATCGGTCATATCTATTAGATGCCATAACGGTTTATACACACCTACATATTTAGAATGATGCATAGATAAAAAATGCTTTTCATCTTCCCATTCATCTGCATGTTTAGTGTTATTAATTGTTTGAATATGGTTATCATTGAAATACTTGTTAATAGTAGTTCCACCATCTTCGGTAGTATAATATAATTCTTGATTCATTTCGTTAAAAATTACTGTTTTTAAGAGGTTTTGCTCTTGATTGTGTTTCCATTCTAATTGCATACTGATATTTATGTTCAAGATGTATCAACTATATGCGAAATACCGATAAATACTTGCATGTTATTTGGTATCCTTACATTAATAACTGCTCTTGCCATCGCCGGAGTAGCCGCCTGGTTTAGCATAGCTGGACTTATGGCAATCTTCAGTGCCGCCGCAATGCCCATAGCCATTATGGCTGGAACATTGGAGGTAGGTAAACTGCTGACTGCGAGTTGGCTTTACAGATACTGGAATGAAACAGGCATACTACTTAGAACATATCTTTCTATCGCAGTCTTTATTTTAATGCTTATTACAAGTATGGGTATCTTTGGATATCTTAGTAAAGCACATTTGGATCAAGCAAGTGAAAGTGGAGATGCTTTTGCTATCGTAGAACGTATCGACGGACAAATAGGTAGAGAAGAAAATAAAATTGCAACACTAGAAGACCGTATACTAGGTATAGGTGGAACAGTAGATGTTAGTCAAAGCATACAGCAACAAGAATCTATTAGAGATGGTGCTTGGGAAAGAGTACAAGGCGATATAGAATATGCCCAAGGACAAATACAAAGTCTAAGAGACCAACTAGCAACATTAGATACAGCAGTAAATAACCTTAGAGAAAAAGGTGTAGAAGTAATTGAAACAGATGCAGGCGGAACGTTTAGACGTGCTGAAACAGAAACAATAGACTATGTTGCCCAAGCCAACACTCTTTTCGCGTCTCAGAAAGAACAACGTGATGGCATTAAAGTAGACATTGATAAACAACAAGCAAACATAGATGGCTATAGAGCACAGGCACAGAAAACTATAGACCAGGCAAACTCAGAAATTAATAGATTACGAAACAGTAATACAGTCCAGCAAGATACTAATCTTGTAAAAATAGACGAATTCAACGAACAAATAGATACAATATATGTAAAGATCTCAACACTAAAAGACGAGAAGTATGAAGCAGAAAGTGTTGTAAGAACATTAGAAAAAGAAGTGGGACCAATCAAGTATGTAGCACAATTACTATTTGGTGGTGACAGCGAAGACCTATTAGACAAAGCAGTACAAGTATTCATACTAATGCTTGTTTTTGTATTCGATCCACTTGCAGTTATGCTAGTTATAGCGGCTAACCAAACGTTATTACGTTATGGAATCAATTTAGAAAAGGCAGGTCCGGACATTAGAAAACAACTAAAAGACACAACAACCGATGACATTAAAGATTACGGATTAGTGAAGGACAAAGCCAAACCCAATCAAGTGGAACAATCTCCACAAATTATCACAAAAGAAATTATTAAGGAAGTGCCTGTTGAGGTCATCAAAGAAGTTGAAAAAGTTGTCGAAAGGGTAGTTGAACAAGATGTAGATTTATCAACACCTCCAGCCATTAGGGCATTGGAAAAGAAACTAGAGAAAAAACTTAAAGATGGCAAGAAAAAAACTAACAGTTAAACAAGCCTTAGACAGTTTGAATACAAAGTACGCAAAGACATTAGAGATGATGGCTGATGCTTTGGATATGATAGAAGACTTAGAAACAGAACTTAAAAACAAACCTAAGGAGGTGGAAGTTGAGAAAGTCATCGAGAAGATTGTTGAGATCAAAGTCCCAGTCGAGGTCGAAAAGGAGACAATGGTTATCAAGGAAGTCGAAGTTCCCGGACCAGAACGAATCGTTGAAGTTGAAGTCCCCGGACCAGAACGAATTGTAGAAAAGATAGTTGAAATCGAAAAAATCGTTGAGGTCGAAGTACCTGTAGAAAAAATAGTAGAAAAGATTATTACTAAGGAAGGCCCAGAACGTGTACATGTTGTTCCAGGGAAGCCACAGATAGTAGAAAGAATTGTAGAGAAGATTGTAGAAGTTCCAGTAGAAAAGATAGTAGAGAAGGAAGTTATCAGAGTAATAGAAAAAACTGTTGAAGGTCCTAGCAGACCAGTGCAAGTAGAAGCACCAGCAACAGGCGACCTTAGAATCGCATCACAACTAATGGCAAGAAGCGAATTAAACAAAGATGACTTAACAGAAGAGCAGATATTCGATATAATCAGTAAATTAAGTGAAGATGAAGTAAATAAACAATTAGGGTTCTGGGCAATACCACTACCCAACGGTGGCGACACAGATTCAGATGAAGATGGAAAGCCGAGGTATATTAAAAAGTAATGGCAAACACAAAAGACACAGAAAATTTATCATGTAGTTTTTGCGGTAAAAAACGTTTCGAAGTTAAGAAACTTATAGCAGGACCAAACTCTTATATTTGTAATGAATGTATTAGCATTAGTTATAAAATATTAAATGATGAAGAAATACCAGAAGAGTTTGATTTTGAAACAATTCCTACCCCAGAAGAGATTAAAGCACATTTAGACGAAACAGTTATTAGTCAAGAATACGCAAAAGAAGTTCTAAGTGTATGTGCATACAATCATTACAAAAAAATATATTATCAAACAGATGATTTTAAATTAGAAAAGAGCAATGTGATAATGTTAGGTGCTACCGGCACAGGTAAAACACTTATTGCACAAACACTAGCAGAGAAATTAAAAGTACCATTCACAATAGCAGATGCTACAACACTAACAGAAGCAGGTTATGTAGGCGAAGATGTTGAAAGTGTTGTAGAGCGTTTACTTAATGCATGTGATTGGAATGTAGAACTTGCACAAAAAGGCATAGTATTCATAGATGAAATAGATAAGAAGGCTCGTAGCAGTGAGTCTAACGCCAATACAAAGGATATAAGTGGAGAAGGTGTACAACAAGCACTATTGAGACTTATAGAAGGTACTACAATTAAAGTAAGCAGTGGCAGTGGCAAACGTTATGACAACATAGAGTTTGATACGACCAATGTCCTGTTTATATGTAGTGGTGCCTTTGTAGGCTTAGACAAACAAGTTGATGCTAGAGTACAAAAGAAAGCAATGGGGTTTAATTCTACGCTCAAAGACAAAACTAAAAATGACTGGCAAGAACATGTAACCCATGATGATTTAATAAGTTACGGACTTATACCAGAACTAGTAGGCAGGTTGCCAAACCTTGTTACTCTAGATGACCTAACAGAAACTGACATGGTAAAAATACTAACAAGCTCTAAAGCAAGTGTTATACCACAAGTTAAAAAGTTGTTAGAATACGATGAAATACAATTAACATTTCAAGAACAATACATTAAAGACATAGCCAACATTGCGTCAAAACGTAAAACAGGTGCTAGAGGTCTTAAATCAATTGTAGAGAATAGTTTGCACAATCTTATGTTTAGAGCACCTAAACTAAAGGAAGAAGGCGTTGTAAATATATTTTTTAAGCAATATCCCACAAAATCGGTTGACTCATATCCTACTTTAGTATATACTAACGGTAATGAAAAGATTGATTCTGAATATAAAATTAAATTAAGAGGTAAAAGTTGAACAAAGACAAGGGTAGAGAAGGAAATAAATCCTACACTAAAGAGTGGAACAATAAGAAAAGAGATTTCGCTCCAAAGAAGGAACCACACTACTTGGAACGTTACAACGGCGAGATAGAAGTTAGGAACGGTGATGTTGGTAAAGCATTACGAATCTTAAAAAGACGACTCGAAAAATCAGACTTTCAAAAAGAATTAGCAAAACAACAGTATTACGAAAAGCCTAGTGCTAAACGTAATCGCAAGAAAAAACAAGCAGTTAAAAGATGGCAAAAGACGGTTCGTGAAATGGAAGCCGCTGGTACAATGAAACAGTACTTGCCAACTGGTACAAAGTATTTAAAATCTAAACGTAAAACAAGACGTGTCAGAGACTATAATGATAGGATCGCGACAATGCAGAGAAAACGTGGTTTATAATGCAAAGAACTGTAGTCATAGTTAGTGGTGGATTTGATCCACTACATAGCGGACACATTAAATATTTAGAATCAGCGGCACGTTTAGGCGACAAATTAGTTGTGGCACTTAATAGTGACGAATGGTTAACAAGGAAAAAAGGTAGACCTTTTATGTCCTTTGAAGAACGAGCTTGTATTATTGATAGACTAGACATGGTAGATAGTGTTTGGGGTTTCGATGATAAAGACGGTAGTGCCAAAGCGGCACTTGAACAGGCTAAGAAAGCCTACCCTGACTATAAAATAGTCTTTTGTAACGGAGGTGATAGAACTGAAGACAATATACCAGAGATGGATATAGCAGGTATAGAGTTTGCATTTGGAGTCGGCGGCGAAGACAAAGCAAACTCAAGCAGTTGGATACTAAAGGAATGGAAATATCCAACAGAGCGTAGAGTATGGGGCGAGTTTAGTGACTTGTTCCAAGATGATGCTGTAAGAGTGAAGGAGTTGATAATAGAACCAGGGAAAGGCATAAGTTATCAACGGCACTTTAAGAGAAGCGAAATTTGGTTTGTAAGTAAGGGTGAATGCGATATAAAATATAGTGTTAGTAACCCAGATAACTTTACAGAGTTTACACTTAAAACAGATGAAACTTTCCAGATTAAAGCAAATGAATGGCATCAAGTAGTAAATAGAAGTAATGAACCTTGTCATATTATAGAGATACAATATGGCGAAGAAACAACTGAAGATGATATAGAACGCCTATATTATTATGACGGAGAATAAATGGAAATGCGAGAACTGAACGAACCGGTAGTATGCGATATACTTAATGAGATTGTGGAATATGAAATGGCTGGTGTTGTTAGATACGCACACAGTTCATTAATGATTACAGGCCCTTACAGAATTCCTATTGTGCAGTTCCTACAAGAACAGGCAAATGAAAGTTTAACACATGCCTTACAAGCCGGAGAATTAATTACAGGCTTAGACGGACATCCTAGTCAAGTTATAGCACCAATTGAAGAGTCACATAACCATTCTATAGTAGCGATACTGCAAGAAAGTTTAGAACATGAGACTCATGCAGTAAACTTGTATAAAAAGTTGTTAGAAGAAGTCTATGACGCTAGTATATACCTGGAAGAGTATGCCAGAGGACAAATAGGACAAGAAGAACAACATGCATTAGAGATTAAAAAAATGTTAAAGGATTATGCATAAGAGTATTTACTTAATAGAAGCAGGCGCAAAGAATGAGATTAAATTATAAAGATTGCGGTAAGATAGGTTTTACTTGTAGTACATTTGATTTACTACACGCAGGACACATAACAATGTTGGAACAAGCCAAGCATCATTGTGATTACTTAATAGTTGGCTTACAAACAGATCCAACAGTGGATCGACCAGATTCAAAAAACGCACCAATACAATCAATTGTTGAAAGACAGATTCAGTTGGCGGCAGTCAAATATATAGATGAGATAGTTGTCTATACAACAGAGCAAGATTTAACAGATTTGCTCTTAACACTCCCAATAGATGTTAGAGTGTTAGGGGATGAATATAAAACTAAAGACTTCACAGGCAAAGACATTGCGAAAGTACGTGGTTGCAAGATAGTCTATAATGGCAGAGACCATAGTTTTAGTAGTACAAGTCTAAGGAAGAGGGTTGCTCAGAATGAAGATACTTAATTGGCTCGATAGGTTAGGTAGGAAGAGAATAATACTGGACCGAGTAGACAAAGAGCCTTATTTAACAAGATATTACCTATTCCTCAAAGACAGGAAATGGTTCCCATTTAACGTATTCATACACAATTTTCACAAAGGAGACCCAGATGACCTTCATGACCATCCTTGGAGTTATTGTACTATTATTCTTAGGGGCGGCTATTGGGAGCATACTCCTAAAGGTCGTTTTTGGCGTAAGCCGGGCACTATTAAAATTGCTGGTAGCCGTAGCCTGCATCGTATTGAACTTGACCTTACTGTTGATACTTGGACTCTATTTTTTGTAGGTCCACGTGTTAGAGAATGGGGATTTATCAAGAAAAACCGTTGGATTCACAACGAAACGTATTTAGATACAAAAAAAGGTTGACTTCTAGTCAAAAAGACGTATAATAGTATGTAAGTTAAGGAATTGTCCTTAACATAAAGAAAATGTATATAGGAGGTCATATGACTACTACATTCGTAAGCAAAGAAACTAAAGTACTAAACGCCCTAACAGGTGGTGCAGAACTTACTTCAAAACAAATAGCCGCAAGGTTTAACGTTGGTAACCCACAAGCAGTGATTCAATCACTACGCTTCAAAGGATACCCTATCTATCTCAACAATCATGTTGATACTAAAGGTAGACAAACTAGCAAATACCGTTTAGGTACAGCTTCTAAGGCTGTTATTGCCGCTGGTTACAGAGCACTTGCCACTTCGTAAGTATCTGATTTAGCCGTAGGCTAAATAAAAATGCACACTTAGGTGTGCATTTTTTTTGAGTAAAATATGTTAAAATGAAAGTGGAAACCTAAAAAGCCTCTGGAATTAAATATCATCCTTTGCCTACTGTTTTTGTTGTCGGATGGTGATATAGAGCTAACAAATTTTAAAAGACGCAGAGAGAAATCTGTTGAAATCGAAGTCATTGACCACGATATTGATCCCCCAAATGACGAGGTATTTGAAATATAAGGTTGACAACTACCCTTAAAGAACATATAATAGTTAATTACTGTGACAAAACAGGCGGCATATCTGTCTGTTAATATCAGTAATATAATAATAAAAAAGGAGGAATAGATGAAAAATTTATTCAATATAGAGAACGGATTTAAAGTAGCAGTTGTATTATTGCTATCTATAATGGCGTTCGGAGCCAATGCGGCTTCAGTGAGCGGAAACGTTGGTCTGGGTTCAGACTATGTTTTCAGAGGACAATCTCAAACACAAGGCGATAGTGCGTTATCAATGGGTCTAGATTTAGACATCGGCGGTGGCTTCTATACAGGCGTTTGGGCTTCGGAAGTAGACTTTGCTGGCAGTGATGCTGACAGAGAAACTGACATGTATGTTGGTTGGAGTGGTTCAATGGGAGACGTAAGTCTTGATGTTGGCTACATGGACTATGCATATTCCGGAGATGAATCTCTAGATGGTACTGAGTACTACATCAATGTTGGCTATGCTGACTTTGGTTTAACTCATGTTATCGGCGAAGATGGCTTCAAAGACTATAGTGAAGTTCAGTACAATGTATTAGGTATGCTTGACATATCCTACGGTACTTGGGACACTATAGGCGATAATTGGTCAGTAAGTAGAAGTTTTGATATGCCTTATGACATAGAAGGAACTATTGCTTATGTAGACTTTTCCGCTGAAGACGGATCAGGACTTGCTGATGAGGATACATTTGTATTTTCACTAGCAAAAACATTCTAAAGATATTTAGAAAGTCCTTTTAGTTATTAATAACAGGAAAGGTAGTACTTAGTGCTACCTTTTCGCTTGACTAAAACACACTATATGCATATTTTGGTTGACAACAACCACAACATAGTGTATTATATTACTTTAATTAACCAAAATCATAGGAGTACATATGATAGATATAAAAGAAATGGCATTAAACATGCTTATGGGACTTAGCATATTGTTAGGTTTAACAGTAGTCGTAGTTGGATACGGATACCTTATTAGCCTGTTTAACCTCACAGAAACAGCGGAAACAGTTATATTGTTCTTGCCCTTAGTATTATTTGCGGCATACAATATGGGTGCTCTGAGACGTATTAAGTAATAAAATAGGTTGACATTTACCAGATAATCCGGTATAATATATACTATGACAATGCATTTAGCTCAAGGTCTCACGACCATTAAGAACAAAAAGTACAAGCCTAAAATGACTAAGGCTAACATAGCCAAGTGGTCTGAAGGTTTACGAGTTAAAAACAAGCAGAATAAACGTATGGGCATTCCCAAACTGACATTCGAGCAATATGTTGATTATTGTCATGGTATATCACCTAGGGTTGATCCTAGGAGTAGAGAGGCCTTTAAGCCCAACAGGAAGCCCGTAGTGGCACCTGTAGAATGTCATACTGACAAGTACCCAAGTATGACAATGTCTAAAGCAGGCACTGGTAGTGGCGGTATAGACATGAAGTGGGAAGAAGAGAAGAAGCAAATTAGTTCAGGGTACACTATTGCACCAGCATATAACAAAGGTGCATATCAAGTGATTGGTAAAGCAAACATTAAGGACATAGGCAAGTAATGAGAAATCCTTTACCAGACTTAATAATTACATTGGTTGTACTATCCGCAATATTTGTTGCAGTACATAGTTATTATAATTTTGATAATCCCCCAATGTACTATGACAACATACAAATATTTAAGAACATAGGATGAAAAATAATATAGAACTAGCAAAACTAGACAACAATGAATTTGTGTATGGCACATACGAAGAAGTAGAAGCATACGCAGAAAAAGAAGATACATGCGTTAATAGATATTTAGGACATGTAAATCCTTCCACAGTTTATAACAAATTTAAGTGGATAGGTAAAGGAATGTCAGATCCATTTGCAGTATCAGTACCTTTTAATTATAGTAAATCATCACCTAAAGGAAATTTTAACACTCGAGGAGTTAATACAGACAAATGGTAGACACTGAAATACCAAAAGGGCATGGTTCTTGGCATGGCGGAAAAGGCTCAGCACCCAAAGACACAGACCAAAAGAAGTATGCTGACAACTATGATGCAATCTTTGGAAAGAAAGCAGATGACCTATCTGTATTAAATGCAGATATGCCAGCACCAGTTAATAATGATGGGCCACCTATACCTAACGGATTAAAGGCGGCATGGGAAAGACAATCTAAAAAGGTTGACAAAAAGGAAAAGTAGTATATACTAGTTTTAATATTAACAGTCAAAGACTCGGAGAGTAATAATGGCAACAGGAAAAAAACTATCAATGGCACCTTTCGATCCTTCACAAGGTCGTAAAGTAAGGTCAGTAAAAGCAACTAAAGTTGCAAGAATGGTAAAACAACGTACAGGTAAATTTACACCTGGCACAGACATACCACAACAAGTATTACAATTTGCCTGGGTAGATCCAGAACTTGTATATATCAATTACGAACGTCAACGTTATCCAGAACCTACACATCAAAAGAAGTTAGATAGGAAATGGAATACTAATGTAGTGACATGTGGACAAGCTCGTAAAGACAGCGAAGGTAATTACTTTGTAGCAGACGGGCAACAACATATTTTAGTTTATATAAACAAGTATCCAGGACAACCTATTCCATTGTTTTATGTAGAAAGCGATGACCCTAATGTAGAAACAGAAATGCTGTTAGCATTAAATGTTGATTCAGCACCAATGGCACAATACTTTATACATGAACAACATATTAAAATGGGCCATGAACAAGCAGTAGAAATTGAAAGAGTAGTCACTAGTGCTGATTGTGAAACAGGTTATAAGATTAGACGCCCAGGTTCAATTACTCACATAACAGATTTATATAATAGTCATGAACAATGGCAGTCGGATAGTTTGTATACAGTTTTAACTAAACTGCGAATATATTGGCCCAATGAAAAAATTTATACTGCAACAATGATGGGCTTCCTAAAAGTAAAAGAACTATTAGAACAGGCAAACAAATATACAGATGATTTAATGGATGATATCTTTGCTGAGTGTAATGCACATTTTGAAGATATGAATAGATTGCATTTGGATATAAAAGATGAATTTAAACTTAAATATCCTACAAACTATCAAGGTATGGGTAATACAGAAAAAGTTGCAAGTGGTATAATAAACGTATATCAAAAATCAACAAACAATGATATTTTGCCATTACCTTTTACTATTGATATACCTATGATGGCAGATGACGATGATATATCCTAAATACGATCCAGGTACATATCATACCAGAGAACTTTATAGGCAAGTATGCGAATCCAAAGACTTGCGAGTTGTATGGGCTTTTGTAAATGCACGAAAATGGAGTGTGGACTATGACGAGTTCTTAGAACTATGCAAACCAGAATGTGTAAACTGTGGACATGTATTGGATTATGGGTTAGGTAAGAACAATACGGATAAGTCAATGGTGGCTACTCCTAGTACTGACCATATGATACCACAAAGCAAGGGTGGCCCTGATTCAATAGATAACTTTTGGATTATATGTATGCAATGTAATAAATTAAAGAACGATGCTACACACGAAGATATAAGGCGTTATGAGGGTATTATAAAAGTACTCAACGAAACAAAGAATGTCTAACAAGAAAATTGAGAATTATCTAGAAGGACAAATTAACGATGATTACAAAAACAGTATTCTAGTTATATGTGCTCCTATTAAAGATGATGGCGACTACGACTTTATAACTGAAGGTGCAGTACACAATGCTATAATTCCTGTTACTAAGTGGTTAAATGACAATGACATGGATGCTCAAATGCGTATGAACTATGGCTCACCTAAGTTAGAATCTATGGGTGCTATGACATTTTGTGTTAATGTTTGGATAAGACCTAAGAATAAAAAGTTTACCAAAGAAGAAGAAATGTTTTTTAAATTAAAGTTCAATGACAAACTACCTATCACAGACCTCAAACCTCACATAGACAAATTCTTATCTGGAAAGTAAGTCAAAAAAAAGCACTCCTAAGAGTGCTTTTTTAATAGAATGTCTATATTCTAAATTATGCGCCTACGGCGATTGATAATGCTTGAGCGGTTGCTGTAGTACCACTTAAATCAACACCATCAACTGTTCCTAATGCAACAATTCTAGCCGCTAAGCCTGAATCTAACTCGCCTTCAATAATGAAAGTTTGTTCTGTATCAGAGTTACTAGTGGCACCTGCCGCTAATATAACTCTAGTTTCTTGAATTGCATTTAGAACGGCTTGTTGAGCTCCATCTGGGCCAGTACTTGCGTTAGCAACGATGTAGTCTAAAGAAAAGATTGAGATATCTTTTCCGATTACTTCTGATGCTGAACCTGTAGTAGTTGCCGCTGGATTATTTTTTGCTATTGCCATTTTAATTCTCCTAAATAGTTTTGTTACATGTATTTATGCTATTAATGTATTTTAGTCAAAAAGAAAGGAGCATAAATGCTCCCTTCTTAACTTTTAAATAAGTTTTAAGGCTTATAGTTCAAAAGCGGTAACAGTTGCTGATGCTAAGTTAATGCTATCTACTGTACCTAATGCGATAATAACGTCTTCTAAATGAGCCGCTAGTGTTTCACTGCTTGATCCATCATAAGTATCTGTTCCGTGTTCACCTTCAAAAAGAACTTTAAGTCCTTGTCCAGTTCCGCCTACTGCGTCTACTGTTCCAATTGCGAATGCTGTTAAGCCTTCGTTTGCTATTGCTTTTAAAGTTGCGTCTACGGCTGATCCTACTGCCAATTTTGCTGAAACGTCAGCACCGAAATCTATTTGAATTCCTGCGATAACCTTTCCACCTACGTGTCCTGGAGCAACTGCGGCTCCGGCGTTTTGAGTTTGTGCCATTTTATGACTCCTAATTTATATGGAAACAACATTATTGTTTATTTCCTAGTTGCTAATATTTATGCAAAACCCATTAAAAATGCTAGTTTTATCAACAATAATTAAAAAAGATACATTTTGCTCTTGATTTTTGCCAATAAAGCACTATATAATATATAAGTTATATAAATAACTTTGCAATTTAAACTACAAGGGCAAAAGAATCGTAAGAGACTGGAGTCTACTGTAAATTTAAAATGTATGTAGAGTTAATAAGAATCCTACACAAGGAATGTGAAACGTAAGTTGAACGGACCGACTGATAAGAAACTTAGAGGCGTTACATTAAGTAGTAGCAATACTACACCGTTAAGTAAGAAACGTTTTCGGACGGCACAGACACTTAACAAATTGGGTTGCCCACTAACCGTTTTATAATTGGCAAGAGTTATAAGATATGGACAAGTGCAACAAGTAGAACAGAGGAACAGGACACACACTATCGAATGCTCCTCTGATCCGCGAACTTTTTATTCGCCAATTGGGTTTAAAAAGTGGAAATTAACTTGCTAAATATAGGAGAATATTATGAATAAGCAGATACGATTCACATCAGAATCACTTTCCCCACTATACAAAATGAGCATCGGATTTGACAGACTGGCAGATCAGTTTTTCAATGATCCAACATTCGCTCAAGCACAAACAGGCTATCCGCCTTACAACATCTCAAAACTAGAAGATGAAACATATCAGGTAACACTTGCTATTGCAGGATTTAAAAAATCTGATATCGACATTTCATTAGAAGATGGAACATTAATCATTAAAGGCACATCAGAGTGTTTAGATGAAGAAGGTGTTGAATACTTACACAAAGGTATTGCAGAACGAAATTTCATTAGAACTTTCAAACTTGCAGACTATGTAGAAGTACAAAGTGCTAAACTTGAAGATGGTATTTTAGTTGTTTCGTTGTTTAGGAACGTCCCAGACGCTCTGAAACCACAATCTATTAAAATTACTTAAACTTTGCGGTAAATATGTGGGAAGGAGAACATTTGCTCCTTCCCTTTTATTATGGCAAAGAAAGACAAGAAGAAATCGTTATTGTATTTAATTCCCGAAGGCGAAACTAGGGACCATCATACATACCATTATACATTTATTAAAACAAAAAACTTGACAATTGAAAATAAGAAGTTAAAATTAAAGAAGTATAATCCAGTAAAGAGAAAACATGAGTGGTTTGTAGAAGCAAAATTACCACCACACAGCAAATAGGTACAATATGACACAAGAAGCAGTAAAGACTAAAAACACCACAGAGTTAAGATATCCACCCAGGTATGATGTTATAGTATTCAATGATGACTATACTCCTGTAGAGTTCGTAATTAAAATGCTAGTTGAGATTTTTAATAAGAACGTAGAGACTGCTAAAAACTTAACACTAACTGTTCATGAACACGGACAAGCAGTGGCTGGTACTTATAACTTCGAGATAGCAGAACAAAAAACTACTGAAGCCTTAGCAACTGCTAGAGGCAACGGACATCCATTACAACTTAAAACAAAGCAGGTAGAATAATGAAAGATGCTGACATAAATGCAAAGCAACAGTATGCAGACGGATTTATAACTGATGTTGTAAGTGATTCTTTTCCACCAGGACTAGATGAACAAGTTGTAAGAAACCTTAGTGAATTAAAAAAAGAACCAGAATGGTTGTTAGACTTTAGACTGAAATCTTTTAAAAGATGGCAAGGCATGAGCGAACCACAATGGGGAGAACTAGACTATGAACCAATAGACTACCAAGCATTGAGTTATCACTCTGCACCTAAGTTCTTTGAAGAAGGTGATATTCCACAAGAAATTTTAGATACGTTTGAAAAGTTAGGTGTACCATTACACGAACGAGATGCATTACTTGGATTAGATACAAGTAAACCTAAACAAGACAACCTTATTCCAACAGTAGCCATTGATGCAGTATTTGATAGTGTTAGTGTTGCTACTACATTTAAAGCAGAACTAGAAAAACACGGTATTGTGTTTTGTAGTATTAGTGAAGCAGTTCAAAGCCACCCAGACTTAGTTAAAAAATATTTAGGTAGTGTAATTCCTTACACAGACAATTACTTTGCTACACTGAACTCTGCTGTATTCTCAGACGGTACATTTGTATACATTCCACCAGGTGTTAAATGCCCAATGGAACTTAACACTTACTTCCGTATTAATGCTAGAAACACAGGACAGTTTGAACGCACACTTATTATAGCAGACGAAGGCAGTTATGTAAGTTACTTAGAAGGTTGTACTGCACCAGCGTATGATGAGAACACTTTACATGCCGCCTGTGTAGAACTAATTACAATGGACGATGCAGAGATAAAATATTCAACAGTACAAAATTGGTATCCAGGAGATGAGAATGGAGTAGGCGGTGTTTACAACTTCGTAACAAAGAGAGCCAAGTGTGAAGGTAAAAATTCAAAAGTATCTTGGACTCAAGTAGAAACAGGAAGTGCAATTACATGGAAGTACCCTAGTTGTATTTTAAAAGGTGAAGGTAGCACAGGAGAATTTTTTAGTGTTGCTGTTACTAAAGGAAAGCAACAAGCAGACACTGGTACTAAAATGATTCATATAGGTAAGAATACCAAGAGCACCATTATATCCAAAGGCATTAGTTTTGGAGACAGTACAAATGTATATAGAGGTGCTGTTAAAATAAACCCAGGAGCCACAAATGCTTCTAACTATACAAAGTGCGATAGTTTAATGTTACAAGACAGTAGAGCATTAACTATACCATATGTAACAAGTCAAAACAGTACTGCAACTGTAGAACATGAAGCAAGTGCTGGAAAGATTAGTGAAGAACAAATGTATTACTTGGCAACTAGAGGATTTAGCGAAGATGATGCTATGAATTTAGTAGTAAACGGATTTTGTAAAGATGTATTCCAAAAACTGCCATTAGAATTTGCCGCCGAAGCCAACAAGTTGTTAAGTGTAACACTTGAAGGAGCGGTCGGATAACACTTGACATCACAAACAAAAGGTAGTACAATATACACATGTTAAAATTAACGAATTATTCAGTAAGTCCAGTTTTAGAAAACCTCAACATTGAGTTTGATGTTGGGCGTACATATATTATTATGGGTTCTAATGGAATTGGTAAGAGTACACTACTACATAGTATTATGGGCAGACCTGATTTAGAAGTATCAGGTGATGTAGAACTTAACGGTGAAAACATTAATGAGTTTGAAGTAGATGAAAGAGCAAAGGCTGGAATGTTTATAGGGTTTCAATCACCAACAAGCATACCAGGACTAAGCAACTTTCAATTCTTAAAACAAGCATTGAACACTAAGGGTACTGAAATTAGAGAAACACTAGAAAAGTTTAAAGGACTGAGCCAATCATTAGGATTACCTGAAGGGTGGGATAAACGAAACTTAAACACCGATGCTAGTGGAGGCGAAAAGAAAAAGAACGAACTAATTCAAATGCAGATGCTTAATACATCACTAGCAATGTTAGATGAACCAGATAGTGGTTTAGATGTTGACGGTATTAAAGCATTATCCAAACAACTAAATGAATGGCGAACAGCAGACAATACACTTATTGTTGTAACACATTACGAAAAACTTATTGAAAGTTTAAACCCAGATGCAATCATTGTGTTAAAGAAAGACCATGTAGTTGGTGGCGGAAAAGAATTAGCACAAAAAATATTTGCGGAAGGGTTTGATAGTGTATAAGAATCTTTACAGCGAAAGACTGGTAGACAGTCAAACAGGTGTTGCAAGTTATTTTAAATTAGAAGATTTGGCAGACTATATTAGTTCGTCTGACTTTATTGCATTGGCAGAACAAAGCGGATATCAAAAAAAAGTTCCAGGAGTACATAATCATTTTGTAGACAACTTAATGTATCTTAGAGAAGTTGGTATCCCTAATAACAAACATGAACAATTTAATTTTAGTAATTTAAACAAACTAAAGCAATTAGATATATTAGCAAAACAATCACAGTACGATCCAGTTGAAGCATTAGAAAGATTTGAATGGGTTGCACATCAAGAACAATCTATTGTTATTAACGATAGTGTTATTTTAACTAGCATGGACTTAGGTAGCAAAAAACCTTTTGGTGTGCAGATATTAGATAATATTAAATTTAATAAACAAAAACAAGATGAGTATATTAAGATTATAGAGCCTACTGAAGACTTTAGAAATTTAACATACGCATTAACACCATTTACAAACGTAATTATATTTCCAACAGGATCTAAAGAACGTTACTACAATAAGCCACTTAACATATATTATGAGAACAGCACACAAGATCCTATACTAGAAGCAAACACTACTATAGTTGATGTACAATATAACACTAAGGTCAAAATAAATGAAACTGTAAAAGCCCAAGCAGGACAAATGAATTATGTAACATACATTGTTAGGGAAGATGCAGAATTAGTAATTGACAGAAACACAGTTGACTGTGGCGGCTGGGGGATTTTTGATAGTAGATTTGTCTGCCATCCAGGAAGTAAAGTTACTATTAATTTTAACAATGAAGGCAGTAAGTACTCACAAGAAAACTTTTACTTTAAATGTAGCAGTCACGTAGATATAAATGTAAAAGGTAGAAATAATATACTTGCTGGCAATGAGTATCATCAGTATGTTTTAGTGAAAAGTCAAAACGATAATAACAAAAGTGTTATAGATATTAAAAACGTTGGAAGAGAAAAGGCTAATACCAGTTTCATAGGAAAGTTCGACGTTAGTCCATACAGTATAGGCTTCAACGGAGAGATGAATAACAATAATTTAATGCTTACTAAAGATACAAAAATGCATACCAGACCTATACTAGATATACATACCAAAGAAATAGAATGTTCTCATGGTTGTACGATAAGTAACATTAATAATGAACACATGTACTATCTGCAGAGCAGAGGTTTTGATAAAGATAGTGCCAAAGATATATTAGTGGAAAGTTTTCTATGTTAAAAGCCTACAAAAAAGCAAAATCAATCAAACAAATTAGAGCATGTTTTCCTGCTCTAGCATATAGTGACTTAACGTATTTAGATAATGCGGCAAGTACACAAACTGTGGACACCAGTGTAAAAGCAATTAGCGATTATTACTATAACTACAGAGCAAATGTACATAGGGGAGACTTTAAGACTAGCGGTATTGCAACAGACATTTATGACAAAGCCAGAGACTCAGTAGCAAAGTTAATAGGGTGCGAACCTTTTGAGGTTGCATTTACTAGCGGTACAACAGAAAGTTTAAACATGGTTGCAGAGCATTATAAAGATGATGCAAGGAAAGTAATTATAACAGCATTGGAACATCACAGTAATGCGTTACCTTGGATGAGACAAGGCAGGACTACAGAAAATGATGGACTAGTTGTTTGTAAAGCAACAGACACTGGTGATGTTAGTATGCAGGATTGGGTAGAAGTTTGTAGTGAGAACCCAGGTAGTATAGTTGCATTTTTAACACAAAGTAATTTAAGCGGACACATGTTGAAGTGGCAACAAATGGTAGCCATAGCAAAAGAACATGACTGTGAAGTGATACTTGATGCATGTCAAAGTATTGCACATCAAGAAATAGACACCAAACTGAATAACATTGATTGGATTGCATTTAGTGGACATAAAATGTTTGCTGGTACAGGTATCGGAGTGTTATTTCATAGAGGCGGATTTACTGATGTAGAATCACGTATAGGTGGCGGCACAGTTAGTCACGTAGATTTTGAAACAGGATATGTATTAAACAATGATGTCAGTCAAGTAGAAGCAGGTACACCTAATATATCAGGAGTACACAGTATAGGGGCGGCGGCAGAATGGATTATGGAAGTCGGCTATAAAGAAATACAAGAGAACGAAGCAGAATTTTATTACATGTTACATGACAAAGGATTGTTTGACATTCCAGAACTACAGTTAATTGGAGATCCATATCCTAGAAGTGTTTTTAGTTTTGTTGTTGATCCAGAGTTAGACTACAATGCAAGTGATATTGCAGGGTTCTTAGACATATCAGATGTATGTGTTAGAACGGGCCATATGTGTGCCTACCCAGCAAGTAACAGATATAACAACAAAGGTACTGGCATATTTAGAGTTAGTACTGCACCATACAATGACGAACACGATTGTGTTAAATTAGTAGAGGGAATATGGCAGGCGATAAAGAAACTGAACAAGGAGTAGGTCCTCCAGAAAATTTGCAAGACCAATTGGTTGACCAAATTATAGCAAATTTGCGTAGGGTATATGATCCTGAAATAAACTTGAATGTTTATGACTTAGGACTTATATATCAAGTAGCAGTAAATCAAGAGTATGATGCAAACATCATAATGACACTAACCTCACCTAACTGCCCGGCGGCTGAAATTATCCCTATGGAAATAGAGTTTGCCACAAGAGCAGTAGAATGTATAAACGGAGTTAAAGTTACACTAACGTTTGATCCACCATGGAATCCAGACACAATGATAAGTGACGAAGGCAAATATCAAATCGGCATACTATGAAGAAAGAATTTAAAATTACTGATGGGCCTAGTCAGGACACGATAGTCAAAACAAAAACAGGCAAAGAGTTCACAATAGGCGAGATACAAAACAGCAATAGAGTTTACAAGAGTGCTACTCCTAAACAAGATTTAAGTTGGTATATTAAATGGACAGCAAGTCTCTTTATACTTACAGCAGTATTATTTAGAGCTCAAGGTCCACAATACCAATTTATGGATCAAGTGTTTAGTTTAATAGGTACCATAGGTTGGACTTGGGTTGGAATACTTTGGAAAGATAGAGCATTAATAATTTTAAATTCTGTACTAGTGTTTATACTTAGTTCAGCAATCTTAGGACATCTATTGCAATGGATTTAGATATCAAGTATCTGGATTGTACACATGACAAGACCGGCGAAAAATTTATAGTAGATTTATCATCAGATGCATGGCAAGGAGAACCTTGGACAATGACATTGCCAGCTGGAATGCTAGGGCATGAACTAGTTTCCTGTACAGAAGTACATAGAGGCGGATTATCAAGTAAGCAAAAAGAGATTAATAAAGAAATAACGAGTATAACATTTTTTATCCCTACCCCAGGGCGTAGTGAAACTGTAGACGGAAACCATATAACAACATGGGAGTTTCACCCACAGCATGTAGATTTTATGATTGCATACTTTGATGGGTTAGACAGCGGTATATTAAATAAGCCGTTAGTTATAAACTTTGCAGATGAGAGTCCTAAACTAGAACAATGTATTCCACAACTATATTCTTGTATGCAGTTATTTGATATAAGTGCAGACAAAGTTATACTTGTAGGTAATAATTTTGATGGGCAAGAACAAGTTAATAAGTATGCATCGAAAGAAAATGTAAATCCTGTTAAGTATGTTGTACAATGGAATATGCATGGTCATCTAGATACTGCAGACTTAGAGAAGGGTATAGACAGAAGTGTTCCAGGCAAACTAAAGTTTGTATCATGGGACCAAGAGCATTGGTACACATCAAAAGGAAACACATTTACATTTTTAAATAGACGTTATTCTGAATCTAGGGCTGTGGCACTTTGGGCATTGTTTTTAGTTAATACATGGAAGTATAAGAGTATTGTAAGTGCTTTTCCACCACAAGTGTTTCATAAGATTGGTAAAGCAGAGGGTGTTGGAAAATTTCTTACAGTAGACTATTTTAAACAAATATTGGCAAGAAATGCACCTATGATGAGAAACCAATTAACAGCAGACACGTTCGATACATTTAAAAAATATTACAAACTTGGGCAAAGTATACCAGGAGACCATGCTTATATAGGTGCAGTAGAAAGTAAGTATGCTCCACAGATGGAAAATAGTTATGTATGGTATACATGTGAAACAGTAGCAGACCATGAAAATGTGAATACTTTTTATACAGAAAAAGTGTTAAAGCCTATGGTATATGGGCAAGGTCTTATATTATATGGACAGCCAGGCATGATTGCAAAGTTTAAAAAACTTGGATTTCATACACTAGCAGAAGAGTTAGGTTTCAGTGAAGATTACGATAACATAGTGGACAGTGAAAAACGTTTAAAAGCAATTTCAAAAGAGATTGCTACATTGTGTGAAGTACCTTTATCAGAAATGCATTTAAGATGGTTAAAAGCAAGACCTAAGATAGAAGAAAACAGAAAACGTATGATGGCACAACTAACAAACATAGAAGGAAATTTTTGGGATAACATTTGTAATTATACAAATGAAAAGATTAAAGAACCTTACAACGTAGACAAATTAAAGAGAATAAGAACGGTAGACGTTCTAAAAGAATATCATGAATTATTCGATATTGAACAATTTAGTGATAATTAGTAGTACATTTTAAAAAATCGGAGATAGACATGGCAGTAGAGATGACCGTACCTATGGTACAGTTTAACAGAAGAGGCATTCCAGAAGGCAGAGTAGACTTTGACTGGATCAGTGAGAACACAGAAGATTTATTCGGTGGTAAGCGAGTTGTGGTATTTTCACTACCTGGAGCATTTACACCAACATGTAGTAGTACACATTTACCTGGATACGAAGCAAACTATGATGACATTATTGATCAGGACGTAGACGAAGTTTTTTGTCTAAGTGTTAATGATTCATTTGTTATGAATGCATGGTTAGATAGTTTAGGTATAGAAAATGTTAAACCAATCGCAGATGGCAACGGTGACTTTTCTAGAAATATGGGTATGCTTGTTAAGAAAGAAGCAGTAAACTTTGGATTAAGAAGCCACAGATATTCAATGGTCGTAGACAATGGTTATATTGAAATGATTTTTGTAGAGCAAGGCAAAGAAGATAACTATGCCGGCGATCCATTTGATGTAAGTGATGCAACATCAATGCTTAATTATTTAACAGGAATTAAAGATGTTAGAAGACAAGCATTAGCAGAACAACAAGAAGACATGGCTCAACAAGATGAAACTGAGAATAATACTACAGAGTGAAATCGGTAATGATAAACGTTACCTAGATTTTAAACTATACGATACACCTATAGCAAAGAAAGTTATGGAGTCGTTGGAGATAGCAAGAGCGGAACCCAACAGTAATGTTCTATATAGAATAGACCAAACTTTTAACCAAGATAACAATAGTGCAAGTGTATTAGCAGAGGAAATGAACTCTGTTATTAACAAAGTAAACCAGTTAGGTCTATGTAGTATACCGCTAACTTGTTTGTTAGACTTAAATTTAGAGCCACATTTACAACCAGAAAGACTAAATCAATTACATTTAATATTTCAACAGTTTACAGAAGAGCATGGCAAAGGTAGTGAAACACAAGAACTACTAGAACGTGTTAATATACTAGTACACACATTAGAAACAGTTCCAACTGATATGGATAAAGTTCTTATTGTGGCAAAGCAAGAATATTATAGACCGCACATATTAGAGGGTATAGACTTAACAATAACAGATGAGGACTTTGACTCAAAACTACCATGGGGTATGTGGGGATTTTTAGAGTTAGATTATAATACAGTTGGCAAGGATTTAGCGGCATGTTTTGGCACATCAGATGTAGTATTAGCAACAGAACATGCAGATGAATTAAGACAACAAACAACGTATGCTCCAGCATTTGCAATGAATTTTGACCAAGGTCCACAATTTAAGAATACAGAAGAGCAGGATTATTGGAAAATGGAAGAATATTATGCGTGGTGCAATGAGCATAATGTTCCTTTACCGTTTACAGCACCAGAATATAGGGTAGGCAGAATTAGGCTAGGCGAAGTTGCAGAAGATTTTACTATGGAAGAAATGCATAAACTTGTAATTGAGTTTCCTAATATCGTAGAGTTACTGCCATTAAATGATAAATAACAAGTGTAAAAGCATTTAACACTGGAGAAAAGAATGGCTAATATGACATTACCAACAGCGGCAGAAATTGATGCAATCGATGATACCGCGTTTACATGGGATGATTTACTTGATGGAACACTAACAGAACTACAAGGTAAATTAATTCAATCAGTAGTAGAAAAGATGGCTACTGGAGAAGTACTTAACATAGTTGAACCGTATGCGGCAACAGGTAAAACTGCAAAGTTTATTGTAGACAATGCAAGTAACCAAGCAGGCGTTAAAATTGTTACATCAGATACATATATTGATACATTCCTAACAACCAGTGATTACTTTTCTAATACAGGAAATGTAGCAAACGTATTTAAACATGATACATCAGCAACAGCAGAAGTAGTTTATAACGAAGCCGCAGAAGCAGTTTCCGTTAAATACTTTGATCCGTATACAGATCCAGATGCAGACCCAGAGTTAATTACCACTATTACACTTGCAGACGCAGTACCAACATTGACAATGAATGAAATCTCACAGTTAACAAGAACATGGGCAAGTGAATCATTGTGTGTTGCACATGATGGAACCAAACTAGGTGACTCTACAACAGCAGGAACTTTTAATCCTGATGTTTGGGTTATTAATCCTTGGATACCTAACATGGGCTTCCCAGAATTAGACGTGTATACACAAACAAAAATGTTTGCAACAATCTTTAATAAGATGGAAACAGGTGAAGTTATGGCAATATTAAACTTCCACATTCCAAATGTAAATGAAGCATTTTGGGCCGCTATGAACCCTATGACATTAACTGGCAAGAATTGGACATCAGAATGGTGTTTAAATTCAGAATCAGATAATTCAGGTTTTTGGCAAGGCGCATTAATCAAAAAGTCTTAATCCCTTTAAATTCAAAATAAGGTTACCAATTCTGTATCCTTACCTCTAATATTTCACGGTAAATACGTTTATGAAACTTGCAATTACTGGAGTAGGTATCGTCTCGCCTTTGGGCAATACACTCTCTGAAAATATCAGAAACTTAAAGGCACTCGAAGTACCCATAACTGATTACAGGCAACAAGGTCATTTCAGTGACTGGATACTAGAAGTAGAAAAAGCATTCCATTGTAATTATGACGATGTAGACATTGAGCATCTCATCAAAAAGAAAGACAAACGTTGGATAGATCCTACTGTAGTTACCAGTATGATTGCAGTTGACCATGCAGTTAAACAAAGTGGATTAGACTTACCACAAGACACACCAGTGATAGTTGGTACTATTAGAGGCGGTGCACCAAACCTAGCAAGGTACGGACAAATTCTAAATGATAAAAGACGTAAAGTACATCCTCAGATACTGTTAAGTAGCTCACATGAGTACGTTAGCAACCATATAAGCAGTCATTACAAGTTACATGGGCCTAGTATGGGTACTAGCGGAACATGTATTAGCGGGTTACAAGCACTGGATATAGCAAAGAAGTATATGCAAACAGAAGGCTATACAAGTGCTATTGTAGGTGGAACAGATTTCATGACAAGTTCAATGAGTACTATATACTTCCAACTGTTAGGAGCAATTAGTCCAACAGGCAGAAGTGTTCCTTGGGACGAAAGCAGAGATGGTTTTGTTATGGGAGAAGGTAGTGTTTATCTAGTAGTAGAACCATTGGAACTTGCACAAGAGCGTGGAGCAAATATACGTTGGGTAGTTGATGGATTAGGCATTGCTAACGATGGAGCCCATGCAACACAACCAGATTTAGACGGCACTGGAGCCAGGATTGCTATTGATAAAGCATTAAAGCAAGCCGGTGCAAGTGCTGACGAATATACAGTTTTAAATGCACATGCCACAAGTACGCCATTTGGTGATCCTGTAGAGTATAACGTGTTGAAAGATTACTTTCCAGAAGGAAGTCACTTGTACGGCAACAAAGGACAAGTGGGCCATATGATGGGTGCTAGTGGACTTGCAGAAATTGTATTAGGTGCAGAAGCAATGGTCGAAGGATTCATACCAGCTAATGCAAATTTAACAAATCCGTTTACAGACGACGGACACTTTAACTTACCAACAGAAGTAAAAGAAGCAAAGTACAACAGGATGTTTAAAACATCATTTGGGTTTGGTGGAAGAAGTGCGGCAGTTAGTATAACAACCGAGTATAACAAGTGAAGGATAAATTTAAAGAAGTCTATATAAAAGTAGCAGAACAGTTTGCAGAACTTAGTACTGCCAAACGTGCCCAAGTAGGTGCTATTATTGTTAAAGACAACAGAATTATTAGTATAGGTTACAATGGTATGCCTAGCGGATGGACTAATGAATGCGAAACTACTGATACATGGAATGATATTCCTCACATGAGAGACAAGTTTATTGGTGATGGTGCTGTTATGCATAGTTCACCACATGGTAATACTTGGAGCAAATTAAAAACAAAACCAGAAGTGCTACATGCAGAAACAAATGCAATAGCCAAAGTAGCACAAAGCAGTGAAAGTTGTAAGGATGCTGTACTATTTTGTACACACGAGCCTTGTATAGAATGTGCTAAATTAATATTTCAATCAGGCATATCAGAAGTATATTTTAAAAATACATATGATGCCGCCAAAGGATCAGGCAGAGACTTTTTAGAAAAGAGTGGATGCGTAGTCGAACATTTAAGTGAGTAAAATGAAAGTAATACCATTAGTAAATGCAGGAGTTCTAATAGACTGCAACATATCAAAACTTACAGAACAAGACTATCAAGACATTAATGAGATATACTTAGACAACTTGTTAATTGCTTTTGTCAAACAACCATTTGAAACAGTACCATTTGCAAAGTTATGTCACAAGATGGGTGGCTTTGCTAATTGGAAACAAATGCTATGGAAACAAGATGGTGCTAACATAGGCAATCTTGAATATGTAGATCCATTTACATTTGAAGGTGAGGACAATGACTTCCCACTACAACGAGTAACAGGCAAGAAAACAGAAAAAGGTTTACCAACTGGTATCTTTGGCAACGGAGAACTAGATTGGCACAGTAATATGAATGGTGATATGGATAGAGCCAGAGGTGTTGCTTTACAAGGTGCTTGGCACAGTGAAGGAACACATACAGCATTTATGGATACTGTAAAAGCATACGATGATATGCCAGATGAATTAAAAGCACGTTGCGAAGGTGTTATAGGCAACTATGAATATGCTCCTGAAAATTGGGCAAAAGGTGTAGCAACTCCACAACTACAAATGATGAAAGGTTTTGGATTAGTTGACCACAAGTACACAATGCCTTTGGTACACGAAGGCTTTAATGGTAAGAAAGGTTTATACTTCCATTATCATAACAACTGTACTTTCGAAGATAAAGAACTTAAAAAATTATTAATGGAACATTGTTTCCAACACAAATACATATATGAACATGAATGGCATCCTGGCGATATTGTTATATCAGACCAAGTACTAACACTACATAAAAGAGTAGAATGGGAACCTGAAGTAATTGCAAATAGAGTACTACATAGGATTACATTCCATTATGACAACATGGTAGATGACTATTTTGACAAGTACACTAAGTTAAAAGACACAGACAAATTGGAATACTAAATGATTTTTTTAAACGAGAAGGAAAACAAAGTTATAATTTCCGCTCGTAAATGCGGATTAATGTCTTTGTCTAATCTATTTAATGATTACGATGATTGGAAAAATTACTCTAGTAGCACAATATACCAGCATGGTAATCCAGACCCACTAAGTCCTAAAGTACCTCCACGTGGAAACAGTAACTACCTTATAGACAGAACTGTGTACCCAAATGAATTACCAAGTCAAGATAACATACCTTTCGATAATGCATTTTGGAAAGATACTGACGTTGTTTTAATAATTAGAGATCCATGGCAAAGATATGTTAGTGCATTTTGTCAATTAACAAGAACAAATACAAACAGCATTGACAATGGATTCACAATTGGTAATTATAGTTATGATGATGGACATACAGCAAATTGGTTGTATATCACAGAACACATGCTGTATAAATCTTTAACTGTAGTAAAAACAGACAACCTCACAGAATGGTTTAACAAACAAGGTATGAATATACTCAAAGTAAACCAAACTGTAGATGAACACAAACAGCAAATAGCACAAGAACTAACGCCACATAAAGATGCAATTATGGAATACTTGGCACCAGAGTATAAAATATATAATAATTTACTTGACAATAACTAAGGAATGCAGTATAATTAACCTATGAGCAAAAAATCTAAAACACAAATGACTAAAGCAGAACTAATAACATTGTGTTCTGACTTAGAAAAGACCGTTAAAGAGCAACAAACAGAAATTGAAAATCTACAAAATGACAGGATTGCGTTAGATTCAACCATTGTAGACCAGGATACAAGTATTATTATCTCTGGGATGAATGCTAGAATTAAAGCACTAGAAACAAAGATTATTGATTTAGACAGTAGGAAAGAATATGAATAACAAGGTATTTGTTTACGGCACACTTAAAAGTGGCGGAGAAATTAGAGGTCTTAATGGCTTTGGACCAGACAAGGTAGAGATTGTGGGTATGGCTACAACTGTATATCCAGATTATGATATGATGGACTTGGGTGCATTTCCAGGTGTAGTTATGGGCGGATCAAAAAAGATTAAAGGCGAAGTTTGGTTAGTAAACGATGAAGTAATGGATCAGTTAGATGCTATAGAAGGTTATCCAGACTTTTACAATAAGATACCAACAGAAACAACTGAGGGTAAAGCAGTTATGTATTTCTTAGGACCCGACTATAAAGAAAAGTATGGTGAAATGGAATCAGCACATATTGAAGAATTTGGAGATACACTCGAATGGAAGAACTAGTTAGACTAATTACTAAATGGCATTACGATAGAAACCTTATAGAAGGATCGGATGACAAAACACAATTTGCTAAACTTATACAAGAAGCAGGTGAGTTGTCAGACAACATTTGCAAAGAAAGAGACATCAGTGATGACATAGGTGACATGATGGTTGTGTTAATTAACATAGCTGAACGTAATGAATTAACACTTACTCAATGTTTACAAAAAGCATACGATGATATCAAGGATCGTAAAGGCATGATGATTGATGGAGTGTTTGTAAAAGAAGATGACGTTATTAGACAAGGCTTAGGAATTCCAACAAAATGAGAATAGAAGCAGACGTAAAATTAGATTACAATGACGTTTTACTTAGACCCAAACGAAGTACTGTGGGCAGTCGTAAAGACGTTGACTTAAAACGTAGATACAAATTTAGGAACAGCGGTAAAGAATGGGAAGGTATTCCTATTATGGCGGCTAACATGCAAGGCGTTGGCACATTTGCAATGGCAGAAGAACTTGTTAGAAAGCCGATGTTTACATGTTTAGATAAAAACTACCAGCCAGCAGACATTTGGAATTGGTTAGGCAATCATGTACACAAACCAGACCTATGCAGAAACATAGCAATAAGCACAGGCATTACAGATATAGACAAAGAACGAATAGACGCAACTATCAAACTATCACGCAGTATAAAATATGTGTGTATTGATGTTGCAAATGGGTACAGCGAACGATTTTTAGACTTTGTAGCAAGGTTTAGAGACCAGTATCCAGAACTTACAATTATTGCTGGTAACGTAGTTACAGCAGACTTAACTGAGGAGTTATTATTACGTGGAGCAGATATCGTTAAAGTTGGCATTGGGCCTGGTAGTGTTTGTACTACTCGTATTAAGACAGGTGTTGGGTATCCGCAATTATCAGCCGTTATTGAGTGTGCCGATGCCGCTCATGGTCTTGGCGGACACATCATTGCTGATGGCGGCTGTAGTAGTCCTGGAGATGTAGT
>TARA_B110000858_G_scaffold36840_1_pt1 | contig 28092 bp, 30 predicted proteins | sample TARA_B110000858 | Tara Oceans TARA_B110000858 (sample SAMEA4398247) | marine metagenome | biome: Polar Biome; feature: [SRF] surface water layer (ENVO:00010504); material: water (ENVO:00002006), including particulate matter (ENVO:01000060) such as... | depth 5 m | reverse complement strand
GGTCGCGTAGACCTCGAATGGACGGAATCGGAGAAAGTATTCGACCCAAAAGAAGTCTACGGAGCCACTCCGAACCCGACCATCTTATAACAACACGCCCCCTGACTTTGATTATCAGAATCGTCCCTCAGCGTATTGCTGATGATATCCGCTTCGGAGTCTCCCCAAAAAAACCTCCCAAAATCGTCACCCTTGAGTCCTAAATAATATGCTTAAAGCCGTACTAGTACAGCAAAAAATCCAAGGCACTTCGCAGCAGATCAGAAACGAGTAATATATTCGCTTAGAGCGTAGAGATTTGCTTCAACACGACACGAACGAGATCCTGAACAATCGCGTCGCGAAGCAATTCTCCTTCACGTGCTTTGCCCAACACGAGAGTTGAATCATAGGTGTAGTCTCTGGTGAGCGTGAGCGTTTGCGGCGGCAGCAACACGTGCGACCCACTGTAGAGGCTGTAAGTAATGGTGTAGAACACCTCGTACTCAGTCGGCACATTTCGAGTTGAAACGGACAAAACTCGTTGTGCAGTTTGGTCGAAGGAAATATCAAAAGTCGCCGTTGCGTCAATCGGAGAATCGCTTAGTACGACACCCGCCGCGCGTAACCGTGATTCAAGCTCTCTAAAAAACGCGCTGTAATGGTTATCCGAAGCAATATAAGTCCGCTCCATACCGGCGGGTGCTGTAAACGCCCCTTGCAAGTGAAATCCACATGCAGCAACGCCGGCGGTCGCCAGAATGATTATTGCTATGCGGATTTTCTTAAACAACGATATTCACCAATTTTCCCGGCACAATGATAACTTTACGAACATCATTATCACCGATAAATCGCTGTACGTTTTTATCGGCCAGCGCAGTTGCCTCTACTGCGTCTTTAGCTGTGTCGACAGCAACCGATATTCGTCCACGTAATTTACCGTTAACTTGCACTACAATTTCAACAAGATCCATCTCAATCGCACTTTCATCGTATTCCGGCCAGCGTTGATCGATCAGGGCCGACTCATGACCTAACTCTTGCCACAATGCGTGGCAAATATGCGGCACGATCGGTGACAACATCACGACAACAGATTCGAGCGCTTCACGTTCAGCCGCATGGCCATTATCCGACGTATCTGTAAATTTGTTCACTGCGTTGAGTAATTCCATTGATGCTGCCACAGCAGTGTTAAAGCTGTGACGACGACCAAGGTCATCGCTAATCTTGGCAATTGTTTGATGCGTTTTGCGGCGAAGATTTTTTTGCACATCGGTCAATATGTCGATATCCAGCGCGCCTGCTTTCCCTGCAGCGGTATGATCGATGACCGCACTCCAGAATCGCTTCAGAAATCGAAAACTACCCTGAACGCCGTCATCAGACCACTCCAAAGCCTGTTCGGGCGGTGCCGCGAACATCATGAAAAGTCGCACAGTATCCGCACCATATTTTTTGATCAGCTCTGCCGGGTCAACCGTATTGCCCTTTGCTTTCGACATCTTCGCGCCGTCTTTGAGCACCATGCCTTGAGTCATAAGGTTGGTGAACGGTTCGGATACATCGGTCAAGCCTTCGTCGCGCATGACCCGCTGGAAGAATCTCGAATATAGAAGATGCAGAATCGCATGTTCAATGCCGCCCGTATATTGGTCTACCGGCGTCCAGTACTTGGCACGATTATCGAGCATGGTGCTGTCACTGTCTGGGCAGGCATAGCGAGCAAAATACCATGACGACTCAATAAAGGTATCAAAGGTATCCGTTTCACGGCGCGCTGCTTTACCACATCTTGGACAAGGCACGTTAACGAATTCGGGCATATCCTTGAGTGGAGAGCCGGTTCCCTTCACCTCAACGTCTTCGGGCAGCACCACTGGCAACTGGTGTTCCGGGACGGGAACGGCATCGCAATCATCGCAATAGATAATCGGAATAGGCGTACCCCAATAGCGTTGCCGCGAAACACCCCAGTCACGCAGGCGGTAATTCACTTTGCGACTGCCGCGACCAATCTCTTCGAAATGATCGGCTATCGCATTGAACGCAGCATCGAAATCCAGACCATCGTATTGGCCCGAGTTCACGAGTACGCCGCGTTCGAGATAAACGGCAGCCTCAATATCGATATCAGTGCCATCCGCCGGCGCAATCACCTGTTTGATTGGTAGACCATGTTTTTTTGCAAACTCCCAATCGCGTGCATCGTGGCCGGGAACGGCCATAACAGCGCCGGTGCCGTAGGTCATGAGAACAAAGTTTGCGACCCACAGAGGAACTTCCTCGCCACTTAGCGGATGGATAACAAATATGCCCAACGACATACCTTTTTTTTCCATCGTTTCCAGCGTCGCTTCCTGTGCATCCGTTTGCTTACATTGTTCTATGAATTCCGCAACATCCGGGTTCGCCGCCGCCGACTTTTTGGCTAATGGATGTTCTGCCGCGACTGCCATATAGGTCACACCCATGAGCGTATCCGGCCGTGTCGTGTAGACCGTCAATGGCTCGTTTTCGCCGTCAACATTGAATGACAACTCAACACCCTCCGAACGACCGATCCAGTTACGCTGCATCGTCTTGACCGACTCAGGCCAGCCGGGCATGCGGTCCAGTTCGTCGAGTAACTCATCCGCATAGTCAGTGATCTTCATAAACCACTGTGGAATTTCACGGCGTTCAACGAGTGCGTCAGAGCGCCAGCCACGGCCGTCGATAACCTGCTCATTCGCCAGAACTGTCTGATCAATAGGGTCCCAGTTAACGATTGAATTCTTGCGATAAACTAAACCTTTGGCGAACATTTTCGTAAATAACCACTGCTCCCAACGGTAGTACTCAGGCTTGCAGGTGGTAACTTCGCGTGTCCAATCATAGGCATAACCCAGACGTTTCAGCTGACCACGCATATCCTCTATGTTGGCGTAAGTCCATTTAGCTGGTGGAATTCCGCGCTGGATGGCGGCATTCTCTGCCGGCATGCCAAATGCGTCCCAACCCATCGGCTGCAAGACATGTTTGCCCTGCAAGCGCTGATAACGTGCGATGACATCGTTAATGGTGAAAACGCGAACATGACCCATGTGCAGTTTTCCGCTTGGGTACGGAAACATAGTCAGGCAATAGTATTTTTCTTTGTCGGCGTCTTCACCGACCTCAAAACTGTGGGCATCATCCCAATACTTCTGGGCATCAAGCTCGACGATTTCGGGGTTGTAGGGAGTGCTCATGGGTGCCGTACATCTTCGATGCTATGAAAAAATGCAAGCCTACATGAACAGGCTGCGATGCGCAGTAGCGGTATATCTCAGACAGCTGAATACACTAGACCCCAGCACGACTTCGGAGCCAGAAGAAACCAAGTATTAAGTAGCAGATTCCCAGAATCGTCCAATTGCCGCTGTCGGCATAAATCGTAGTGCCGCGATGGGTGCGGACGCTGGCGGTCATTACTACTGGCTTAAATTGCTTGCCGATCTTCAGGATCTCACCAGTCGGACCGATAAACGCGCTGATGCCGGTATTGGTTGAGCGAATAGAATAGCGACCGACTTCCAGCGCTCGCATTCGAGCAATCTGCAGATGTTGGTGCGGTGCAATCGAATCGCCAAACCAGCCATCATTACTGACATTGATCAGTAAATCGGCGTCGGGAAACGCGTACAACTGCTCCGCACCGAAGGCATCTTCCCAGCAAATAGCTACCGCCAGATTTACACCCTTGGCTGTTTGAAGTAACGCTTGAACATCCTGCCCCGCCGTGAGATCAGCATAAGGAAGATTCCGCAATCTCATCCATTCCCGGACGACTGCAGGAACCGGAAAATACTCGCCAAAGGGTACCAGATGCCGCTTATGATAAGCCTGCGGCTCGTCACTCCCGAGCATCAGAACGCTGTTAAATATCTGTGTGTCAGCACTGCGCTGTATATTGCGTTCGAGAATCCCAACCAGCACCGTTTGAGTATTTCGCTTCGCATCGGCGCCAACAACATTCAGATAATCTGCGACTTGGTCCTGCAAGACAGGAATCGCGACTTCTGGCCATATGACCAGCTCACTATCAGGCACGCTCAGCGTCGAGCTTCGATAAAAGTCGAGCGTCGCCTGGCGTTGTTCAGGGAGCCATTTCTGCTCTTGCGGGATACCGCCCTGAACGATCGTGGTACGAATCGGATCACCATAGGGCTCAGTCCAATCCACTACGCTTAGCGCGCTGCCAGCAATCCAAGGCAGGAAAATGAGCGGAACTGCGATCAGACGTTCCCTGTTCGGAGTCATGATTGATACAAGAATTGCGGCACTACTGAACAGCAACATCATCGATACGCCGTAAACACCGAGGACAGGTGCCCACCCACCTAGGGACGAATCAACCTGTCCATAACCTTGAGATAGCCATGGAAAACCAGTCAATGCCCAGCCACGCAGCCACTCCACAAGGACCCATGTTGCAGGGCCAATGAAGTACATATGCCACGGTTTACCCTGCGAAAGGCGAGACATGACCCAGCCTGCTAACCATAGGAATGTCGCCAAGGTCAGCGACAAAGCCACCATCAAAGTAACTGCAATCCACAGAGCCGCATTGCCATACACGTGAACGGATATGTAAATCCAGTATGTGCCTGTAAGAAACAGCCCAAAACCAAACCAGAAAAAATGCGCCGCGGCATCTTTAGGTGGCGCCGTGAGTGCGACAAACAAAAGTGGGAGTATCAGCAACGGGGCTAATAGTGACCACTCTGCAGGTGCGAATACTAAGGTCGTCGCACTACCTATGATAAATGCGAGCAAGCGACTCAATCTTGGCCGATCTGAAGTCAGCGAAAACAGGATATCCAGATTTTTCTTATTAGCCAATGAGATTAGCCATTGCTGCGCTGTACCCGTAACGCATCAATTCGTCGTTCATCTGCTTTGATAACGACAAAACCGAACCCACCAAACTCGACATTTTCACCATGGCTAGGAAGCCGTCCAAACTCATGCATCACGAGGCCGCCGATCGTATCGTATTCCTCATCATTCAATGAACACTCAAAGTATTCATTGAAATCTTCGATACGAGTCAGTGCGCGCACGGCGAAACACTCTTTGCCGTCTCGATCGCCATCCGGTCGGATGAACTCCGCTTCTTCGTGATCATGCTCATCGTCAATTTCACCCACTATTTCTTCGAGCACGTCTTCAATGGTTAACAAGCCGGCAATACCGCCGTATTCATCGGCCACAATTGCCATGTGGTTGTGGCTCGCACGAAACTCTTTCAAAAGTGCATTGAGTCTCTTCGACTCGGGAATAACCGATGCGGGTCGCAGTAATTTTTTGATCGTAAGATCTTTTGCCTCATCGCGGCCGTAATAGCGCAGCAAGTCTTTCGCCAGCAAAATACCAAGAACCTCATCACGATCTTCGCCAATAACAGGGAAACGTGAGTGGCCGGACTCAACGATCAACTTCATGGTCTCGTCAAAGCCATCCTCTATGTCAATCACGACCATTTGGGAGCGCGGCACCATGACTTCTCGCACCTGAGTTTCAGATACTTCAAGCACACCAGATAGCATGCTCTTCTCTTCGGCATCGAGCTCAGCATCAGACTGGATAAAGTTTTGAATTTCGTGGCGGCTCCAGGGTTCGCCCCTGATTGCTCGCATAACGCGTGAAACCAGACCGGGTGTGCCCGAGCCGCCGGTACTTGGAGGTTTTTCGTTCATAGCTTTAAAGTGTATCAGGTCCTCAGGGAGACTCTCTATAGGGATTCGCAATCCCATGATTGGTCATTATCTGTATTTCCAGATTTTCCATAATGGCAGCATCGCTATCATTAATGTGATCGAAGTCCAACAGGTGCAACGTTCCATGCACCAACATGTGCGCCCAATGATCCGATACAGCCTTGTTCTGCCCTTCAGCTTCGCGGCGAACTATTCCGGCACAGATGACAATGTCACCGAGAGGCAACACCGCGTCGTCTGGCAGGCCGTCAATTGGACTCGCCGGAAATGACAAGACATTGGTTGGCTTATTCTGGTCGCGAAACTCGCCATTGAGCTCCTGCATCTCGGTCTCATCCACGACACGAACCGAAACTTCGAACTCACCATCACGCCCAGACGCTTGGAAGGCACGATTTATCCAGAGAGTGATATCGCCCAATTCTGGAACCGATATATCCTCAACGGCTATTTGAATATCAACTTGAACGATCATTCTTCTCATAAGCTTCGACAATGCGTCTTACAAGCTCATGACGTACAACGTCCTTCGGCGAGAAGAATGTGAATGAAATACCCTCTACGTCTTTCAAAACCTCAGCAGCATTATTGAGTCCCGAGGTCTGTCCAGATGGCAAATCGATCTGTGTTACATCACCCGTGACGATGGCACTCGACCCAAAACCTATGCGAGTCAAGAACATCTTCATCTGTTCGATGCTGGTATTTTGCGCTTCGTCGAGAATGACAATTGACTCATTCAAAGATCGGCCGCGCATGAAGGCCAAGGGTGCCACCTCAATTATATTTCTCTCAATGAGTTGCGTTACGCGTTCGGCGCCGAGCATATCGTATAGCGCGTCGTACATTGGCCTTAGGTAGGGATCCACTTTCTGCGTCAGGTCGCCTGGCAAGAACCCGAGTCGTTCACCTGCCTCTACAGCGGGCCGCACCAAAACGATTCGTCGTACCTGTTCGTTTTCAAGTGCGTCGACGGCAGAAGCGATAGCGAGATACGTCTTACCCGTACCCGCCGGACCAATGCCAAAAGCGAGATCATGGTCACGAATTTGGCGTATATAAGCAGTTTGGTTAGTACCCCGCGGTCGAATCAGTTTTCGACGTGTCTGAATGGTGATCACGTCATCATTAGCGCCTTCAGGTATATCACTACTGTCATTATTCCGAGATAACTCGGCACCATCCATAAACGATTCCTGCAACATCATATGTACGCGTTCCGGATCCAGACGCTCTCGGCCCGTCATTTCAAACAGGGACAACAATACGTCACCACCAATCTCCACAGCGCCGGGGCGACCAGTCACACGAAAGCGATTGCCACGGCTGGCAATTTCAACCTCCAGCCGGCATTCAATCTGTCGTAAATGCTCATCAAACTGGCCACACAAATTCGCCAGGCGGTTGTTATCAGCGGGCTCGAGGAGAATGTCCCGAGAAAATTGGACAGCATTCAAGATCTGTATTTAAAACATCTGTGTAAGGAGCTACCCATCAGAAATATGGGCCAGGCTACGTTCGACCAAGAATCCATTTAAGCAATAGACCTTTTCATATAAAAAAAGCCGCGGCTGATTTTTCTGCAAGGCGGCCGCGTAAGGAATTTGGCATCGCTTCGGTGATTACCACATCAACGAATTCTCCGATCAAAGAATCAGGTCCATCAAAATTCACCCAACGATTATTCTCAGTTCTTCCCGTCAACTGATTTTCATTTTTCTTTGATTTCTTTTCTACAAGAACTGTCTGCGTTGTCTCGACCATAGCGTCACTAATTTTTTTTGCATTTTTATTTATTTTCGCTTGGAGTTGCTGCAGTCTCTTTAATTTTGTCTCATGATCTACATCATCAAACATTTCTGCTGCGGTCGTGTTTGGTCTTGGGCTATATATAAAGCTAAAAGATTGGTCAAAACCTACCTCATCCACTAAATTTAATGTAGCTTCAAAATCCTTTTTAGTTTCACCTGGAAAACCAACTATAAAATCTGACGATATACTGATATCAGGCCTGATTAATCTTAATTTTTCGATGCGATCAAGATATCTCTCAACTTTATACTTTCTCCTCATCAATTTTAATATCCGATCAGATCCACTTTGAACGGGGAGATGAAGATAGTTCGCCATTTTTCTATCTTTGTAGGCTTCTATTAAATCGTCTGTAAATTGAAGAGGATGAGATGTTGTATATCTAATCCTTTCAATTCCTTTTACATTACTTACCAATTTCAATAGATCTGCTAATCTAACTTTTGTACCATTTTTGTTTTTTGCTAGATAGGCATTCACGTTCTGTCCAAGAAGATTAATTTCTCTTACCCCCTTTATGGCAAGATCATTAATTTCATCCATTATTTGTTCAGGCAGCCTGCTTACCTCATAACCTCTTGTTGTAGGTACAACACAAAAACTACAAATTTTGCTACATCCTTCCATAATAGAAACAAAAGCGGATGCTTGAACATCTCTAGCTTTAGGAAAATTGCTAAATTTCTCAACTTTTGGAAATGAAATATCGATGACCACCTTTTCTTCTTTCTCAGCGGTATCAATCAGTTCGGGCAGCCGGTGTAAAGTCTGCGGGCCAAAGACGACATCAACGAATGGCGCACGCTTGCTTATCCCCTCACCTTCCTGGCTCGCGACACAACCGCCAACGCCAATTTTGATGTTGGGGTTCTTGTCTTTGAGTTTTCGCCAGCGGCCCAATTGCGAAAAAACCTTCTCCTGAGCCTTTTCCCGGATTGAACAGGTGTTAACCAACAATAGGTCAGCACCCTCAGGAGTATCGGTTAACTCGTAACCATGCGACTCGCGCAATACGTCCGCCATCTTCTCCGAGTCATACTCGTTCATCTGGCAGCCCATCGTCTTGATGTATAGCTTTTTGCTCATGCTGGAGATTCGCTAGAACGGAATATCGTCGTCAAAATCATCCGGACCTGGCTGCGGAGGAACATTACTGCCACTCTGACCTTGCTGATTACCGCCGGACGATGCATCGCCCTGCTGGCCGCTACCGAAATTGCCGCCACTAGATCCGCCACGGCCACCGAGCATTTGCATCTCATCAGCGATGATTTCCGTGGTGTAACGATCCTGGCCACTCTTGTCCTGCCATTTTCGCGTACGCAACTTGCCCTCGATATAGACCTGCGAGCCCTTCCGGAGGTACTCGGCCGCAATCTCAGCTAAGCGATTGAACATCGCAACGCGATGCCATTCAGTACGCTCCTTCTGCTCACCGGTTGCCTTGTCTTTCCACGACTCATTGGTCGCGATCGTCAAGTTTGTTACGGCTGAGCCACTCGGCATGTAACGTGTCTCGGGATCCCCGCCAACGTTTCCAACAATAATTACTTTATTTATACCGCGAGCCATTTACGGATCCCCTGTCTGATGTATGAGTTTGTGTATCTCGCCACAGTTGGCGAGGGGAGACTATTGTAGTGCTTGATCACGCAAAAGCTAGCCTGATTTCTGTCTATGGCAACAAATTTCACGATTTTCTGAAGCGGCCGAAGCACTGCAAAGCCAGCCAAATAGCTGCTAGGAGCGCACACACGAAGAATACGTCGGTCGGTCGGCCCTGGCCCAGGAAGCGGCCGCCAATCAGGCCACCGATAAACGCGCCTAGGAATTGGGCACTCGAGAACATACCCAAAGACGCACCGCGGACTGCGTCGTCTGCCAAGATAGATAGCCTAGCCGGGAGGCTTGCCTCCAGAAAATTAAAGCCGCCAAAATAAACTGTCAAGGCTAGGAATACGGGTACGACTGAAAAACTCAGAAACGTGAGGGCCAGTTGAGCGATCAGAATCATACTGATCGCCGCGCCAATCAATTGACCTCGGCCTTGCCGATGGTCGCTCATGACCATCGGAATTGAAATTAGCGAAGACACTAAAAGCGCGCCGACATACATCTTCCAGTGATCCGTCAACGCCAAGCCTAGGCGGCGTGTTAGAAGGAATGGAAACGCCACGAAGGTCGCGGTCATTATCGCATGCAACAAGAAGGCGTAGGAATCGATACGCAGCAGATCGGCGCGCATCGCAGGCATGAGGTTCCAGCTTTCATTTTTCTTAGCTCTGGGAATATCCGGCAGCAGCGTTAGAAGCAGTCCGGCGGCGATGGCCATTGCCGCCGCAACCCAAAACAAGGAGCGCACGCCGTAAATCCCTGCTAGCAGGGGTCCAGCGATCATTGCGAACATAAACGACATTCCGATACCAATGCCGAATACCGCCATCGACTTCGTCCGCACCTCTTTGCGGGTCGCGTCAGTGATCAGCGCACTGAGCGTTGCGGAAATTGCGCCGGCGCCCTGAAGTAAGCGACCGGCTATGATGCCGTAGATTGAGTCACTCATCGCGGCGAGAACACTGCCAGCCGCAAAGATCGCTAACCCGAGGATAATGACCGGTATCCGGCCGATACGGTCCGACAGCGCGCCCAAGGGTATTTGTAGGCTTGCCTGCGTCAGGCCATACGCGCCGACGGCGAGCCCAACCAGCAACGGTGTGGCGTTTGCGAGGTCAGTCGCATATAGCGACAACACGGGCAATAGAGCAAAAAGCCCGAACATACGAAACATCGAAATGAGCGCAATGACTCCAACTGAGCGGCGTTCCATTGCATCCATTATTACGATGTCTTCGGGCTTTTCTGAACTCATTGATAATGTTCCTTTGCGCCGTATATGTGCGGCGGCGTATATTAGCAGGTTACCCGGAAATGACTGCCCCCCTACTTATATGAAAAAATTTACATGAAAAAAATCTCACTTCGCGGCGCGCGAACGCACAACCTCAAGAATATTGATTTGGACCTGCCGCGTGACCAATTGATCGTTTTTACGGGTTTATCGGGTTCTGGCAAGTCATCGCTCGCATTCGACACTATTTACGCCGAAGGTCAGCGTCGCTACGTCGAGTCATTGTCGGCATATGCGCGACAATTCCTGTCGATGATGGAAAAGCCCGACATCGATCATATCGAGGGTCTCTCACCAGCCATATCGATAGAGCAGAAATCCACCTCGCACAACCCACGCTCGACCGTTGGTACAGTGACTGAGATATACGACTACCTGCGCCTCCTGTACGCGCGCGCCGGCACGCCGACCTGCCCTGATCACGGCCTGCCTCTGGAAGCTCAGACTGTCGAGCAGATGGTCGATCAGGTAATGGCGTTACCAGAAGGTAGTAAGCTCATGCTGCTCGCACCGGTCGTCGCGGATCGCAAAGGCGAGCATGTGCAATTGATGGCTGACCTGCAAGCACAGGGATTTATACGTGCACGAATAGACGGCGAGATTTATGAGATGGACCAACCGCCGGCGCTGGATCTGCGCAAAAAGCACCATATCGACGCAATTGTTGATCGATTCAAAGTTAAAGAAGATCTCAGATTACGTCTGACAGAATCATTTGAAACGGCACTTAAATTAGCAGATGGGACAGCTCGCATTGCCTCTATGGACGATGCGTCAGCGGACGAAATCATCTTCTCAGACCGCTTCGCCTGTAATCATTGCGGCTATAGTCTGACGGAACTCGAGCCGCGCCTGTTTTCGTTCAACAATCCCACCGGTGCGTGTCCGACTTGCGATGGGCTTGGCGTCAAACAGTTCTTCGACCCGATCCGCGTCGTTGTTAATCCCAGTCTATCTCTCGCTGGTGGCGCGATTCGGGGTTGGGATCGAAAGACCACTTACTACTATCAAATGATTCAAAGTCTCGCGTCTCATTACGGTTTCGACATTGAGACGCCATTTGATGCACTCTCGGAGAAACTACAGAACGTCATTCTATGCGGCAGCGGCAAGGAAAAAATTGAGTTCTTCTATGAGAATACTCGTGGTATGCAAATCAAGAGGTCGCATCGTTTCGAAGGAGTTTTACCGAATCTTGAGCGTCGATATCACGAAACAGAGTCCAGCGCGGTTCGTGAAGAACTGCAAAAGTTCCTCAATAGCCAGGCCTGCCCCGACTGTAAGGGTACGCGCCTGAATCGATCGGCTCGCCATGTATTCGTCTCCAATCGCTCCTTGCCTGAGATCACAAATCTTTCCGTCGGTCATGCACGCGAATTCTTCGACAGTATGGAAGTTGATGGCTGGCGCGCGACCGTTGCCGATAAAATCGTCAAGGAAATTAGTGACCGCCTCAGCTTCCTGTCCGACGTCGGCCTTGATTATCTATCGCTCGATCGCAGCGCCGACACGCTATCCGGTGGCGAAGCACAACGCATTCGTCTTGCCAGCCAAATTGGATCCGGACTGGTTGGCGTGATGTACATTCTCGATGAACCGTCAATTGGCCTGCATCAACGCGACAACCAACGCTTGCTAAAAACGCTGGTTCACCTACGCGACATCGGTAACACGGTGATCGTAGTTGAGCATGATGAGGAAGCAATACTTGCCGCTGACCACGTTGTCGATCTTGGACCAGGTGCTGGCGTTCATGGAGGTCAGGTGGTGTCACAAGGTACGCCAGAGGAGATTCAGAACGACCCGAAATCCTTGACGGGCCAATACCTATCCGGCAAGCGCTCTATCGCGCTACCAGAGGAACGCACTCCCAACGACCCGGCCCGCCAACTGAGAATCATTGGTGCGACAGGAAATAATTTACAGAATGTCGATGCCTCAATACCAGTCGGCCTTATGACCTGCATCAGTGGTGTTTCCGGCTCGGGCAAGTCGACACTCGTGAACGACACTTTATACAAGGCTGTCGCAGACGAGTTGAACCGCTCCAACCGAAATCCCGCTCCACATAAGAAGATCATCGGTCTTGAAAACATTGATCGCGTGATTGATATCAGTCAGAGCCCCATAGGCAGGACGCCACGCTCCAATCCGGCCACCTACAGCGGCCTATTTACACCAATACGTGAACTCTTTGCCGGCACACAGGAGGCGCGTTCCCGCGGCTACATGCCAGGGCGCTTCAGCTTCAACATAAAAGGTGGTCGTTGCGAGCCATGTCAGGGTGACGGCGTCATTAAAGTAGAAATGCACTTCCTGCCGGATGTATACGTTCCCTGCGACACGTGTCGCGGAAAACGCTACAACCGCGAAACGCTTGAAATTCGATACAAGGGCAAGAATATTCACGAAGTCCTCGATATGACGATCGAGGATGCGGCTGAATTTTTCAGAAATGTGCCAGTTGTTGCTAAGAAACTCACGACGCTTGTAGACGTCGGCCTAAGCTACGTCAGATTGGGGCAGAACGCGACCACACTATCGGGCGGTGAAGCACAGCGAGTGAAACTTGCGAAGGAGCTGTCGAAGCGAGACACCGGCAGCACACTCTATATTCTTGATGAGCCCACGACAGGGCTGCATTTCCTCGACATCGAGCATCTACTACATGTTCTGCACAAACTGCGCGATCGCGGTAACACTGTGGTCGTCATTGAGCACAATCTCGATGTCATTAAGACAGCAGATTGGGTAATCGATCTTGGTCCCGAAGGAGGTGACGGCGGTGGACAGATTATTGCGGCAGGGACACCCGAGCAAGTTGCTTCTACAAAAGGATCGTTTACCGGCGAGTACCTAAAACCGTTGGTGAATCGCTCGGATACGTCACGCCATGGAGCGGCTGTTAGCGCGTGATTCCTGCTCGCTATCAACTTTTCTTAAGAAGGCGTTTTTGTGACAACGGAAATAGCATCGGGCTCGCCTTATTGGGATGCTGCTACGCAGGATAGGAGGAACAAGCTCAGTGTGGCTAGCCTGAGCCATCAGTGACATAACATCTCTCCATAAAGCATTAAATAACACTATACTTTAACGCGCTGGCTCTGCGCTTCGGGTTACACAAACTACGGTCTAGTAATGCGGTGGTCGCTCGTCGCCCGGATCGCTATCCGGTAGATCTTCACCAGCGGACCGAATCCGCTGAATTAACGCCTTGCATAATTCCTCGAGCTGCATAATCTTCCCTTGCTGTTCAGTCACAACATCGTTCAACTCGTGCAGCATCTGATCCTGGTGGGCCAGCTTGCTTTCGAGATCAATAAATCGTTCCTCACTCATGCATCTCCCCTGCGATATCTCAGCAATTCGTAATAGGATACACGGGTTAACCCACAGGATTACTTTATGTTGTTGCTTCGATTTGAAGATATAAGATTAGAATTTGGTGAGCAGGTAATACTGCGTGACGCTGAATTTTTGATTGAGCCTGGCGAGCGCGTCTGCCTGATCGGTCGCAATGGTGCAGGCAAGTCGACAACACTCAAGTTGATTATGGGTGAGATAGAAGCCGATCAGGGTGAGATCATTTCTAAGGCTGGCATGATTGTCAGTCAACTCCGGCAAAATCTCCCGGATGCGATGGACCTGCCCGTGCGAGACGTCATTCTTTCCGGGCTAAAGGATGTCGATGCGCTATTGGCCGATTATAAAGACATGTCGAGTCGTGATCTTGACAAGCATGGACTAGCCGAACTCGAAACTCTTCACGCCAAAATTGACGCGCATGATGGTTGGCAGATTAACCAACGCGTTGACACAACGATGACCGACCTCAATCTACCCGCAGAGAAAAAAATGAGCGAGCTTTCAGGCGGCTGGCGACGCCGGGTCGCTCTCGCGCGAGCACTCGTACAAAAACCCGATCTATTACTGCTGGATGAGCCAACTAATCACCTTGATATTGCGACTATAAAATGGCTCGAGGACCGCATTCACTCATATCCAGGGGCCGTATTGTTCATCACCCATGATCGCGCCTTCCTGCAGCGACTCGCCACTCGCATTGTCGAGATTGACCGTGGAAAACTCACTAGCTGGCCTGGCGACTACAGTAATTTTCTAAGGCGAAGGGATAAAGCTCTTGAAGACGAAGAAACCATAAACACCCGCTTTAAAAAGAAGCTTGGGCAAGAAGAGGTCTGGATACGTCAGGGCATCAAGGCTCGACGTACTCGAAACGAGGGCCGCGTTCGTTCACTTGAGAAAATGCGTGAGGAGTTTGCCAGTCGTGTTAAACAAGACGACAAAGCTCGTATACATATCGAGGAAGCCGAGCAATCCGGTCGTAAGGTTATCCAAGCGAAGAACGTTGCCTACAGTTACGGTGATGAAAGCGTAATTCAGGATTTCTCAATCAAGATTATGCGCGGCGATAGAATAGGCTTGATCGGCAATAACGGGGTCGGCAAGACCACCCTATTGCGTCTGCTATTGAGGCAGCTCGAGCCACAGGACGGAACGATCAAACACGGTACGAATCTCAAAATTGGATACTTCGATCAATTGCGTCAGACACTCGACTTGGAAAAATCAGTTGCCGATAACGTCGGCGAAGGTCGAACCTATATTAATCTCAATGGCAAAGAACGTCATATAGTTGGCTATCTGAAGGGTTTTCTATTTACGCCCAAACGCTCAGCAATGCCCGTCAAAGCATTATCCGGTGGCGAACGAAACCGGGTCATTCTTGCTAAACTATTTACGCGTGCTGCAAACCTTTTGATTCTTGATGAGCCAACCAACGACCTAGACATCGAGACGCTTGAGGTCCTTGAGAAGCGACTGCGTGATTACAGCGGGACCTTAATCGTAGTGAGTCATGACCGAGAGTTCCTCGATAACGTTGTCACCAGCACCGTCGTATTCGAAGAGGATGGTCAGGCTCGAGAGTATGTTGGTGGATATTCCGACTGGGTACGGCAGGGCCATCAGCTCGCAGAGACAGAGAACATTGCGGTCGCTGAAGCGAAAAAGCACGCGGTGAACGATCGCCGCAAAACTGCATCGAAAACAAAACTCAGCTACAAGGAGCAGCGCGAACTCAATCAACTGCCGGGAAAAATTGAATTACTTGAGTCTAATGTATCAACATTGCAGTCCGAGATCGCGTCTCCGGATTTCTACTCCAATGATAGCGAGCACGTGCAAATGACTCTAAGTAAACTTAGCGAGATTGAAGGATTATTAGAACAACGCGTTGAACGTTGGGGCGAACTGCAGAGTCGGCAGGATTCACTGCAGTCCCACTAAATAATTGGCCAGAGCAATATAAAAGCACAGCTCAGGCATTAGCGTACTAATAGTGCTGCAACAAGGAAATGCGAGTCGTATTCCTCAATACCTTCGCTCGTCTCAAATAATAAGTTTTCTGCCCCTCATAGCTACGCCCTCTAGTGCGACGTGCCAAACAGGCGATCTCCTGCGTCGCCGAGTCCCGGCACGATGTATTTTTTCTCATTGAGCTTCTCATCAATCGCCGCTACATAAATCGGTACATCCGGATGTTCGGCTTCGACCAGTGCGATTCCCTCGGGGCAGGTCACTATGCAAACTACAACGATACTTCCCGCACCGCTTTCCTTGAGCTTATCGATAGCGGCGGCGGTCGAGCCACCGGTGGCCAGCATGGGATCGATGATGATGCAGGTCCCGCCCCTGATCTGCTGCGGAAATCTCTCGTAATAGGTAACAGGTAGTTTCGTTTCTTCGTCACGATACAGGCCGATGAAACCAACACGTGCGGTCGGCACCAACTCGAGGATACCTTCCAACATACCAACGCCCGCGCGCAGAATTGGAACTACGACCAAGTCAGTATCCAGCTTTTGACATATAGCCTCTGCGACGGGCGTTTGTACTAACACTTCCTTGGTCTTTATGTTCTTGAGCGCTTCGTAGCAAATGAACTTGGTGATTTCTGTCGCTAATTCACGAAATCGTTTATGTCCAGTGTCCACATCTCGAATGATGGCAAGCTTGTGCTGCACACAGGGGTGATCTATCAATATAGCCATTACTTAGTCTCCATTTGCCGGCTATGCTATTTCCGACCAGATTGCGTATTCAATTCCAGTCGGATCGATAAAGTGAAATCTTCAACCGCCCGGAAATAGGAAAATCGGCTCAGTCATATCCTCGCATGCCTGATAGCCACTTAGTGCTCTCCACCTAACTATTCATCGCTTTCGAGAGCGTTTTCTTGGCTGCCGTGAGATGCGACTTCGTCGCGGTGTTGCTAGCCTCAACATCACGCAATGCCACCAATGCAGCTTCTACATCTGTCCCAGTCAGCCAAGCTACGACCTGGCTAAGCTTGTTGGCATGATCATCAACTACAGCCGCATCATCACCATCAAGAACAGCAACGCGATGCTTGCAGAGGCTGCCAAATATCCCTGCAGGACAGTTACACAACGCAGTTAGACTGGCACCATCCTTGATGAATGTGAGCTCGTAAGGATCGGCTGACGATCCTTTCACTAGCAATGTAAGTTCTTCCATTTCTTGCTATCCAAGCTTTCCAATTCCGATCGCAGCGCGAATCTGGTCCATATATGGTGCCGAGACTTCTCGTGCACGTATAGCACCCTTTTGAAGTTCCGCTTCGACAATTGAAGGATCTGCTATCAATCGATCATACTCGGCACGCGCTGGACCTATGTGATCGTTAATGTACTCGAACAACTGCTGCTTCATAGCACCCCAGCCGATGCCTTCAGTATATTGCTTCTCGATAGCCGCCGTTTCTTCCGGCGTCGCGAAAGCTTTGTATATATCGTAGAGCGTGCTTCCCTCTATGTCCTTAGCTTCACCTGGCTCTAGAGAGTTTGTCCTGATTTTCATTATAAGCTTTCGAAGCTTTTTTTCTGGCGCGAACAAAGGGATAGTATTGTTATAGCTCTTCGACATCTTGCGGCCGTCTAGTCCCCCCAAAACAGCTGTGTGCTCATCAATAAGGGGTTCAGGTAACACGAGCACATCACCGTAGTGATGATTGAAGCGCTGCGCGATGTCTCGCGCCATTTCGACGTGCTGCTTCTGATCTCGACCAACAGGCACTTTCGTTGCTTTGAACATCAGAATATCAGCCGCCATCAGTATCGGATAGCTATAAAGCGCCATCGTGATGCCTTTATCCAGATCTTTATTGCCACCGTCGACATTAGACTGCACCGCGGCCTTGTAGGAATGCGCGCGATTCATCAGGCCCTTCGCCGTCATGCTCGTCAGTATCCAAGTTAGCTCAGGAATTTCTGGAATATCCGATTGCCGGTAGAGCACGGAATTATTGGTATCCATGCCAAGCGCCAGCCATGCGGCGGCTATTTCCAGCGTCGACTGACTTATTTTGTCAGGGTCTTCATTCTTGGCCAGCGCGTGAAAATCGGCTAGGAAGTAGTAATTTCTCTTGTTCGCATCCTTGCTCGCCACGACGCTCGGGCGAATTGCTCCAACGTAATTGCCGATGTGCGGAGTGCCCGTCGTGGTGATACCTGTTAGGTATATTTCTTGCTTCATTAATTAGTAACCTGCTGCCTGTCCATCTTTCCTGACTTCCGAGGCGCCGTAATACACATCCTGCTCTTTATCCCACATAATGGCCTGATAGCCACCAAAACTTCCATTGCTGTCGCCCAATGCGTGTCCCATTGCCGCAAGTTCAGCACGAGTTCTAGCGCTGAATGCAGACTCCAAATGCACCACACCACCATCCGCCATTGTTGTGCCGTTTGGTTGGGACGATCCAGTGTGATTGATTCGCGCCGCGTCACCCGCCTCCTGCAAGTTCATCCCAAAATCGATGATATTAATCACAATCTGAGCGTGTCCCTGGGGTTGCATAGCTCCACCCATGAGTCCGAAGCTCATGAGTGGTTCGCCATCTTTCATGACGAACGCAGGAATGATTGTATGAAAGGGGCGCTTGCCACCCGCAACAACATTCGCGTGACCAGCATCCAGTGCAAACATCTCGGCGCGATCCTGCAAGACGAAGCCTAGGTCGCCCGGCGTCATTCCAGATCCCATGCCTCGATAATTACTCTGAATCAGTGACACCATATTGCCGCTCGCATCTGCGACAGTAAGGTAAATCGTATCCCCGGATTCAAGCTTGTTATCCCCTGCGGGCAGGGACGTAGAGGCTACGTCAGCCTTTATTAGGTCGCGTCTTACATTCGCATAACTCTTCGATATCAAGGTTTCAACCGGTACGTCGACAAAATCCATGTCCGCGTAGTATTTCGCTCGGTCTTCGAATGCCAGTTTCTTCGCTTCTACGAACGTATGAATATATTCGGCGCTACCAAATCCCATCGCCGCAATATCAAATCCCTCAAGAACATTAAGTATCTGTAATGCCGCTATTCCCTGTCCATTCGGTGGCAGCTCGTACACATCCCAACCACGATAGTTTGTGGAAACAGGTGTCACCCACTCAGACTCGTGCGCGGCAAGGTCATCGTAATTTAGTAATCCGCCCTGCTCGGCCATATAAGCATCTATTCTCTTCGCGATATCGCCTTTATAGAATTCATCCCTGCCTTTTTCAGCGATGGCTTTCAGCGTATTTGCCAGCCGAGGATTCTTGAACATCTCACCTTTCTTGGGAACATCGCCACCCGGCATATACGTCTCAGCGAATCCCGGAAAATGACCGAGTAGTACCTTATTCGATTGCAGGTCATGCGCGATAACTTCGGAAACTGGAAAGCCTTCGCGTGCATATGCGATCGTCGGTGCCAGTATTTCTGCCATATCCAATCGTCCATAGCGGCCATGCAGTTCGAACCAGCCATCGACGGTCCCTGGGACGCTTACGGGCAATGGTCCAAATGACGGAATAACATCAATGCCCCGCTCCTGGAAGTATTCGAGCGTCATTGCTTTTGGGGCGCGGCCTGAGGCATTCAGTCCAACAAGCTCCTTTTTCTCGGCATCCCAGACGATAGCAAATAGATCGCCACCAATGCCGTTGCCAGTCGGCTCCATCAAGCCCAAAGCAGCATTCGCCGCGATTGCCGCATCTACAGCGCTGCCGCCGGCTTTTAGAATATCGAGAGCGATCTGAGTCGCCAGTGGCTGGCTGGTGGCCGCCATGCCGTGCGGAGCAATGACCTCGGACCGTGACGCATGATGACGTCCGGCAACCCTGTCGTATCCCGGGTCAGATGCGGCCACAACAGTAACTCCCGAGACCAGAAATGCGAAACTGATTATCCATTTTGAGTATTTCATTCCTTACTCCGTGATCGGAAGGACGGCGAACCTGCCTTCTCATAACCGCATATGATGTCACTCGCCGCCGCCGGCGGCAACAGGCCATGATTTGAACAGGACTGTACGTCATTCGCATGCTTCTTGAGAAGCTGCACGGTGCGCCAACTGAAAAACTTGTGAACTGTAAATCGGTTGACTGGCTACGTCCGTTTGGTGAAATTCGAATAAAAAACGACATTCGAGTACTGTTTAATCATCAGGAGAATCTGACTCACGACGCTTTCGCTCAGCTTTGAGTTTAGCCCTTACCTTGGCACCCTTGCGCTCAAATAGAGGTCGCACGAATCTACTGAGCCCCGGAAACAAATACATAAAAGTAGTGAGAAACCCACTGAGCTTTGGCATCGACTGCTCACGAAGCCGGTTACTGCAAACATCCAATATCGCCTGAGCCACCTCCTTCGCCGTACTCATCGGTTGCGAAAACGTCAAATCGGATGTCGCGTCTATGTCGGCCATAATGAACCCGGTGTCGATCGGCCCTGGTGACACTACCGCCAGCTTAATGTTGCTATCAGCGAGCTCAATACCTAGAGCATAAGTGAAGGACCGCAGGCCCGCTTTGCTTGCAGCGTAAACGGCACTTCCAGGAATTGGCACACGGCCTGCCAACGACCCAACATTGATGATTGCTCCTCCACCTGCCTCTCGAAGATATGGTAACGCCAGACGAGCCAGCATAATGGGCGCCTTTAGATTAACATCGATCATCTTGCCGAGATCGCTGACGTCAATATCTTCGACAAGGCCACGGCTGTGATATCCCGCATTATTGACCAATACATCGATCTGCCCATACTCAAATACTGTTTTCTTAAAAAGGTCGCCACACGCTGTAGCATCCGATACATCCATCGCGAATACCTCAACCTTTGTTTTAGATCGCAGCTCTTCAGCTATGGCGTCGAGGTTTTTCTTATTTCGTGCGACCAGCATCAAGTTCGCCCCAGCCTCAGCGAACATGCGTGCCGTAGCAGCACCGACACCTTCGGATCCACCCGTGATAATTATTGTCTTATTATTAAATATCATTGTGCTTCCACTCACAGTTGTGAAATTTACTATTTCTTTAAATTCTAATGTATTACTGATGCACCATGACGACGAACATAAAAAAACCGGGCAATGCCCGGCTTTTTTGTGTAGCTAAGGCGTCGAATTTAACTAGTCTTCGGCAACAACTTCTTCTACGGCCTGATCCGTAAGCATAACAATAGCCATTGGCGCATTGTCACCCGGACGTGGACTAGTCTTAAAGATGCGAAGATAGCCACCGGGACGTTCTTTACAGCGTGGGCCAATCTCTGTGAACAACTTGGCAACGACTTCTTTGTCACGAAGACGATTAAAAGCCAAGCGTCGATTTGCAACGCTGTCTTCTTTCGCAAGCGTAATTAAAGGTTCAACGACACGACGCAGTTCTTTTGCTTTTGGTAAAGTCGTACGAATCGTCTCGTGCTTAATCATCGATGCCGCCATGTTACGAAACATTGCTTTGCGATGTGAGCTATTACGACCCAGTTTACGACCGGATTTTCTATGGCGCATTTTGCTTTCCTAGTATTCTTTATTTACAGCACGAGCTAGCTCGAACTGTTTTATATCACGAGCTCATGCTCGGGACGCAGCTTCGCTGGCGGCCAGTTATCCAGGCGCATACCCAGACCCAGACCGTGACCTTCCAAGACTTCCTTAATCTCTGTTAAAGATTTCTTACCAAGATTTGGTGTGCGAAGAAGCTCAACCTCGGTACGCTGTACAAGATCACCGATGTACATGATGTTTTCCGCCTTGAGGCAATTCGCCGAACGGACTGTAAGCTCAAGCTCGTCAACCGGACGTAGCAGAATAGGATCAACCTGATCCTCATCCTGCGCACCAACACCTTCTTCTTGACCCTGCAGATCAACAAAGACAGACAATTGATCTTTCAGAATGCTGCCCGCACGACGAATAGCTTCTTCTGGATCGATTGTTCCGTTGGTCTCGATCTCGATAAGCAACTTATCAAGATCAGTACGCTGCTCAACACGCGCTGCCTCAACATTGTACGTTACGCGAACAACCGGGCTGAATGACGCGTCGAGTTGCAGACGACCGATAGGGCCACCTTCCTCTTCGAACGACGGACGCTGCGTAGCCGGACGATAACCACGACCGCGCTCGACTTGTAGAATCATGTTCAACTCGCCTGCCTTGGTCAGGTTCGCAATAACCAATTCAGGGTTCATAACTTCAACGTCATGATCGAGCTGTATATCTCCAGCTGTTACCGGGCCGGGGCCTTTCTTTGAGATGCGTAGCTCAGCAGTGTCACGAGCATTCATCGTAACGGCAACTTGCTTCAGATTAAGAAGGATATCAACGACATCTTCATGTACGCCTTCAATACTGGTGTACTCGTGAAGCACGCCTTCGATTTCAGCTTCTGTAATTGCAGCGCCTGGCATCGACGACAACAAAATACGACGTAGTGCATTACCAAGCGTGTGACCGAAACCACGTTCGAACGGTTCAATCGTAACTGTGGCTTGCTCATCATTGACCGGCGATACCTTCACAACGCGCGGCTTCAAAAATTCATGTACTGATTCCTGCATGGGAAAATACCCTCCTGGGGCTACTTCGAGTACAACTCGACGACTAGGTTTTCGTTGATATCAGGAAGAATGTCTTCCCGGTCCGGCAACGACGTCAAAACACCCGCCATCTTCTTCGTGTCAACATTAACCCAATCGGGCAAGCCAACTTGTCCTGCAATCTCAAGTGCGCTCTGAATGCGAAGTTGCTTTTTCGCCTTCTCACGAATAATTACCGCATCGCCTGCCTTGAGCTGAGCGGACGGAATATTAACAATTTTTCCGTTAACTTCGATGCTCTTATGGCTCACCAGCTGACGTGCTTCTGCGCGTGTTGACGCAAAGCCCATACGGTAAACAACGTTATCCAAGCGTCCTTCGAGGAAGCGCAGCAGGTTCTCACCTGTCGAGCCTTTCAGCTGAGCTGAACGCTTGTAGTAGTTGCGGAACTGTCTTTCGAGTACACCATACATTCGACGCAGTTTCTGCTTCTCTCTAAGTTGCAGTCCGTATTCCGACACACGTGGGCGACGTTGAGCCGCACCGCCTGGAGGAACATCCAGCTTGCACTTTGATTCGAGCGGCCTGATGCCACTCTTAAGAAACAGATCCGTGCCTTCGCGGCGGGACAGTTTACATTTTGGTCCTAGATATCTTGCCATTATTCAGCCTCTACACGCGGCGCTTTTTAGGCGGGCGACAGCCGTTGTGAGGAATCGGAGTGACATCCTCAATATTTTGAATACGGAATCCCAAAGCATTCAGAGCGCGTACTGCAGACTCACGCCCTGGACCGGGTCCACGAACACGTACGTCAACATTTTTTACGCCAAACTCGAGAGCCGCACGGCCCGCTTTGTCGGACGCAACCTGAGCTGCGAACGGGGTTGATTTACGAGATCCGCGGAAACCGCAACCGCCAGCCGTTGCCCATGAAAGCGCATTACCCTGACGATCGGTAATCGTGATGATCGTATTATTGAAGGACGCGTGAATGTGCGCAACGGCATCAACCACGTGTTTTTTTACCTTCTTTTTCTTTACTTCAGCCATTTAAGACCTACCTCTTGATCGGACGGCGCGGACCTTTACGGGTTCGCGCGTTCGTACGAGTGCGTTGGCCGCGTAGCGGCAAACCACGTCTATGACGGATGCCACGGTAAGAACCGAGATCCATTAAACGCTTGATATTCATTGACGTCTCGCGACGTAAATCACCTTCCACCGTGAAGATCGCGACAGCTGATCTGAGCTTCGCAACTTCTGGCTCAGCCAGATCTTTTACTTTGATGTCCGGTGCAACACCGGCCGCCTCGCAAATTTGTTTTGCGCGCGTGTCACCAATACCAAAGATTGCCGTCAGTGCAATTACGACGTGCTTCGTTAACGGAATGTTTATGCCTGATATACGTGCCACTTAACCCATCCTTATCGATAAACCGGGATTAACCCTGGCGCTGCTTGTGTCGTGCGTCGGTCTTACATATAACGCGTACGACGCCTTTGCGGCGAACAATCTTACAGTTTCTGCAAATTTTTCTAACTGATGCTCGAACTTTCATGAGCCCTCTCTTATCACGCTGACCATATCAGCGAGCTTATCCATTTTTCTTTTTGCCATCTTTGCCATAATCGCGCAGGTTGGCTTTCTGCATCATGCCATCGTACTGATGACTCATCGCATGTGCTTGCAACTGTGACATAAAGTCCATCGTGACAACGACCAGAATCAGCAACGAGGTGCCGCCAAAGCTGAATGGCATGCTCGGGTAGAACATGCGAACTATCTCAGGAAGCAGACATACGCCAGCGATATAAAGCGCTCCCCAAAACGTCAGTCGAGTCAGAACTCGGTCAATGTATTCCGCCGTGTGTGCACCCGGCCGAATACCCGGCAGGAACGCACCACCCTTCTTCAGTTGATCAGCAGTCTCTTTCGAGTTGTACTGAAGCGCTGTATAGAAGAAGCAGAAGAAAATAATCAAAGCTGCGTACAGCAAAACGTAAACAGGCTGACCAGGGCCAAGATTGGCACCAATCGTCTGTAATGCTCTCTGTACGATTGTTGCGCTTGAGTCAGTAGCCTGACCAAAAAACTGTGCGATCGTCGCTGGGAACATCAGAATACTGGACGCAAAGATCGGTGGAATAACACCCGCCATATTAATTTTAAATGGCAGGTGCGTACTCTGTGCCTGCATCATCTTGCGGCCCTGCTGCCGTCGTGCGTAATTTACTGTGATGCGCCGTTGCGCGCGCTCCATATAAACCACAAAAACAACCGCCGCGATGCCACCAAGCAACATTAAAATAGCAAAGATCGACTGCATCTCGCCAGTGCGAACTAATTCCGCCGTGCCAGCAATAGCGCCGGGTAGTCCAGCTACAATTCCGGACAAAATAATCATCGAAATGCCATTGCCGATACCACGTTCCGTGATCTGCTCACCCAGCCACATAAGGAAAACCGTACCCGTAACCAGCGTAATACACGCCGTAATCAAGAATGACGGACCCGGGTTTACGACCAGCCCTTGCTGACCCTGTAACCATGATGCCGCTGCTATGGACTGGAAGCTCGCCAGAGCAACCGTACCGTAGCGCGTGTACTTCACTATCTGGCGACGACCGCTCTCGCCATCTTTGCGTAGCTGATCGAGGCTAGGAACGATTCGACTCGCCATCTGCATAATAATGGATGACGAAATATACGGCACGATACCGAGCGCAAAAATACCAAATCGCGACAGCGCACCGCCAGAGAACAGATTGAACGTCGCCAGCAATCCGCCAGACTGCTGTTGGAAGAAATCATTCAACGCAACAGGATCGACGCCAGGCACCGGTATATAGGTACCACAACGGTATACGATCAACGCACCGATGAGAAACAGAAAGCGAATTCTTAGTTCACCATGTTTGCTCGCCTGCTGCGCAACATCTGCCGGATTTTGTGGAGGCTTCTTCGCCATATTTAATGCATTTGCGACTTAAAGGTCGCTCCTTACTATTCTTCGATTGAACCGCCAGCTTTCTCGATCTCTTCACGGGCACCCTTGGTTACCTTAAGACCTCTCAGCTTGACTGCTTTTATAACTTCACCAGACTTGATGACCTTAACTTTAGTCACAAACGCTGGTACTAAATTCATTGCCTTCAGTACATCCATATCGATGACCTCAGCTGTCGGCAGATTGAGCTCATGTAATCGCAACTCAGCCGTAAGGCGGGCCATACGCGAGCGGAAACCCACTTTTGGCAAGCGACGCTGCAAAGGCATTTGTCCGCCCTCGAATCCGACTTTGTGGAATCCGCCGGAACGCGCTTTCTGGCCCTTAACGCCACGACCGCTAGTCTTACCCTGTCCAGCAGAGTGGCCACGGCCCTTACGTTTGCCTACTTTTTTTGCACCGGTACCCGGTGATAGATCGTTCAGACGCATGTCAAGCTTCCTCTACCGAAACCATGTACGAAACACGATTAATCATGCCGCGATTCTCGGGGGTATCAAGGACCGTCACCGTGTGACGAATCCTTCTCAGGCCCAAGCCATCAATACAAGCCCTGTGGCTTTTCAGCCGTCCGAACTTGCTTTTCAGCTGCGTGACTTTTAATTCTTTGATCTTCGCCATGATCTTATCTCTTAAATTCTCTCTTCAATCATCCACGCACTAAATCAGGCAAGGATTTCCTTAACTTTCTTTCCACGCTTGGCTGCAATGGACTGCGGTGAGTGAATCTCCGACAGACCTTTGATCGTCGCACGTACAACGTTGATCGGGTTTCGTGAACCGTAACTCTTTGCCAGTACGTTGCGAACGCCCGCCGCTTCAAACACAGCTCGCATCGCACCACCAGCAATTACACCGGTACCTTCTGATGCTGGCTGCATATAAACTAAAGTCGCACCATGACGGCCCTTCTTCGCATACTGCAATGTGTCTTTGTTCAAATTTAGGTTGATCATGTTCTTCCGAGCAGCCTGCATAGCCTTCTGAATCGCAATTGGCACTTCACGTGCCTTGCCGTAGCCGAAGCCAACCTGGCCGGCGCCGTCACCAACTACAGTGAGTGCCGTGAATCCAAATTGCCGACCACCCTTAACTACTTTGGCGACGCGGTTAACGGTGACCAGCTTTTCAATAAAGTCATCGTTCGATTGATTTTTGTCATTTCTAGCCATTATCAATAGTGTCCTATTAGAACTTCAGTCCGGCTTCACGAGCCGCATCGGCTAGTGCTTTTACACGGCCGTGGTAACGGAAACCGGAACGATCGAATGCGACAGTGCCGATGCCAGCCGCTTTCGCTTTTTCTGCGATACGCGCACCAACAATTGCTGCCGCTTCGACGTTGCCGCCATTCTTGATTCCTTTGCGAACCTCGGCTTCGAGCGAAGACGCCGATGCCAAAATTCTGTTGTCATGAGCAGCGATAACCTGAGCATAAATATGCCGCGGCGTACGATGCACGCTAAGACGAGTAGCCTCTAGTTCACGAATCTTCGAGCGGCCCCTGCGGGCACGACGTAGACGATTTTCTTTCTTACTAAGCTTCATGGTGTGACCCTAATTATTTCTTCTTCGCTTCTTTAAGAACGACATGCTCATCTGCGTATCGAACACCCTTGCCCTTATAAGGCTCAGGCGGACGGAAGCGGCGAATTTCAGCGGCAACCTGACCAACTTTCTGCTTGTCAGTGCCTCTAATGATGACTTCTGTCTGGCTCGGCGTTTCAATATCAATCCCTTCCGGGGACGAATAAACGACCGGATGTGAGAAACCGAGTGTTAGGTTCAGGTTCTTACCCTGCGCCTGTGCGCGATAACCAACTCCAACCAGCTCGAGTTTGCGCTCATAACCTTCAGTTACACCGTGGGCCATATTGGCTAACAGTGAACGCATCGTGCCGGTAACAGCCATCGCGAAACGAGATCCTGAGCGCGGCGCCAATGTTAGCGTGCCATCTTCGGATTTCAATTCGACTTCAGAGTTAAGCTCCATCGACAATTCGCCCTTTCCGCCTTTCAGCGTGACAACGTTGCCGTTTTGCTTGAACTCGACGCCTTTTGGCAGCTCAACCGGTGATTTTGCAATTCTTGACATAGTCCTATCTCTTCTTAATGGGGTCTCGCGTTAGGAAACGACGCAGAGCACCTCACCACCAATACCTTTTTCACGAGCCTGGCGATCACTCATAACGCCAGCTGACGTTGATACGATTGCCACACCAAGACCACCCAATACTTTCGGTAGCTCATCTTTGCCACGATAAATTCTGAGGCCCGGCTTACTGGTGCGCTGGATCGTCTCTATTACCGGGACGCCTTCAAAATACTTCAGCTCAACGATGAGTTGCTTTTCTGCGCCTTCACCGTTGGTCGTGAAACCGAGGATGTAGCCTTCGTCCTGCAATACTCTTGCAACAGCTTCTTTAGCTTTCGAAGCGGGCATAGCGACAGTCACTTTACGTGCGCCTTGTCCGTTACGAATACGGGTTAGCATGTCTGCAATTGGGTCACTCATACTCATGTTCTGTCTCCGCCTACCAGCTAGCTTTCGTCAAGCCGGGGATTTCGCCGTTCATAGCAGCTTCGCGCAGCTTGTTACGGGCCAGGCCAAATTTTTGATAAACACCATGCGGGCGCCCCGTGATTGCACAACGATTACGTTGTCGCACCGAGCTACCATCACGTGGCAAGCTATTGAGCTTCGCCTGTGCAACCGC
>TARA_B110000858_G_scaffold198281_1_pt1 | contig 29471 bp, 28 predicted proteins | sample TARA_B110000858 | Tara Oceans TARA_B110000858 (sample SAMEA4398247) | marine metagenome | biome: Polar Biome; feature: [SRF] surface water layer (ENVO:00010504); material: water (ENVO:00002006), including particulate matter (ENVO:01000060) such as... | depth 5 m | reverse complement strand
GCTAGTACCAAAAAGAGTATGGCGAGTATCGATAGTAAGACTGTCATTGGAGATGCCTGCAGCGTTCGAATCAGGAATAGTTTGATTCTAAATGGAAATGGCGGAGCTTGCATGTAGCCGCTGAAATGAGTGCATAAAGCGAGAAGGGAAATCGGCTCGGAATGCTGTATATTAACGTAATTCCACGCAGAAGAATCTATAACAAAGGTGGTCATTATGCTTAGCTCTGCCGATTTATTCTCTCTCACGCTCATCGCCACGGGTGGGCTCTATGCCTGCATGCTCGCCTACTTCAATGGCTTGGTAGGGACGAAGCGTTCGAATACTAGAATCATCTGGAATTCAGAGCCCATCATCTGGATCCTCACACTGCTGCTCACCTTCTCGGTCGTATTCAAGATAGTTGAGCCAGGGGGAGGCGAAGGGCCGGGTGTCTGGTACCTGATAGGCGCAGGCAATTTGATGGTGATCTACATCTACCTAGTCATTGAGCTGGCTCGTCACGACCTACCTAAAATCGGCTATTGGGCTATGGCCGCATTGGCTGCAGCCGCCGTCATTTACACGACGGCAACTATCGTTATGGGGTTTTCATCGCAATTAATGGATCTTGATCTCTACAAGGATGTGCTGACAACCCTGTTGGCGGCCATCACTCACATACTCTTGATCGTACTCGCTTTCAATTTTCTGCGCTCTCTTCGCAGCTCGCTGATGAAGATCTGGATGGCGGACCCGAATTCTCCCGAGCGACTAACAGCGGGCGGCATTGCTGTCACGGCGGTCGGTGAAGTAAGCAACCCAGAAGCCGCTCTCTCTGATATCGGCTTGTTATCAGCTGAAAACCCCGCATCTGCAAGCCTAAACCCTGGAAGTAGTATTGTTGTCGACTTTGGTATTCGTCGTATTGAGGATCATGGCTATCGGTCTGATTTGCGAATTGTCAGCAGCAATACGGATCAAACCATCGCGGTCGAGGTCAGTAATGATGCGCAGAATTGGGAGTCGTGCGAGCGAGAAGATAAGATTCTTAGCGACTGGGACGTGCCTTACTTTGATAGCCCTTGGCGGTATGTGCGGATAAGCAATACGAGCGACCAAGACATCAAGATAACAGATGTTTTCGATCTAGATTAAGCAACATAAAGGGGACGGAGGGATTTAATTTTGATCCCTCCGTCCCCTTTAATTCGCCCTTTACGCGCTAGGCTTTACCACCACAGCTGGAAATCGTAAGATGTGCCCCATGCCTAAACTCTCCGTAACCCGTGCTGTCAGCGCCCGTATTCCAACCGAGTACGGTGAATTCGAACTTGTTTATTTCAATAATACTCACGACGAGAAGGAGCATCTCGCTTTCTGTATGGGAGATCTCAGTGAGGGGCAGGACATTCTGGTTCGACTGCACTCGGAATGCCTCACCGGCGATATTTTTGGTTCCCTCAGGTGCGATTGCGGAGAGCAGTTAGACCACTCGATGCAACTCATCGCCAAGGAGGGGCAGGGATTGATCGTCTATCTGCGTCAAGAAGGTCGGGGCATCGGCTTGCAGGAGAAGATTCACGCCTACAACTTGCAGGATGAGGGTCACGATACTGTGGATGCTAACCTGTTATTAGGGCATCAGGCGGATGAGCGCGACTACACGGTGGCCGTTCGTATTCTGGAAGAGCTCGGTATTCAGTCGGTCCGGCTTATCACCAACAACCCGCTTAAGATTAGTTCGCTGGAAGAAGCGGGGATCAAGGTAAGTGAGCGCGTTGAGCTGGATAATTTCGTCAATCCGGAAAATTCTCAGTATCTAGCCACCAAGGCCCAGCGCATGAATCATTTGCTGCGTATGGCAAATACTTCCCCTGATATCGGATAGTGACTCCCTCAACCCTCAATCAGCAGATCGAAAAGTGGCTGCATTCCCGAGTCTCGTCTTTTCAAGCTAGCAACAGACCCTTCATCACGCTCTCCTATGCGCAAAGTTGGGATGGCAGTATCACAACGCGTTGTGGAGAACCCCTGAGTTTCAGTGGCGAGGAATCCACTCAACTGACTCACCAATTGCGTAGCCTGCATGATGGCATTTTAGTTGGCATTGGCACGGTACTCAGTGATGACCCGCAACTAACAGTTAGAGGATGGGAGGGATCAAACCCTCAGCCTATTGTTTTAGACAGTCAATTGCGCACGCCGCCGTCTGCAAAAATTTGTCATCACCCCGATAAGCAATGTTGGATATTAACAATACTGCCAAATGCCGAATCACTGGGAGAGCAGGTTGAGGTTCTGACCGTGAACAGCTCTGATGAAAATCAGCAACATGTGTCATTAGAAGCTGCCATGAATCTCTTGTATGAGCGCGGTATAAAGAGTCTGATGGTCGAAGGTGGGGCTGAAGTTATTACTGCATTTCTAAAGGCGCGTCTGGCCGATGCCTTGGTTTTAACCGTTGCGCCTCGGCTTGTGGGCGGTTACAAAGCAGTAGGTGATTTACAGGCAGAGGGCTGTGATGATCAGCTGCGTATTCACCCGCTACATTGCGCGCCAGCAGGCAGCGATATTATTGTGTGGGGAGATTTGCAATACGGTGGGTCCGATCTATGAAAGCACAGCAACTCTACTTTGTAGAGCCGCATCAGCTCGAAATCCGTGAACAAGAACTGCCTCCGTTGCAGCCCGATCAAGTGTTGGTCAAAAATTTGTACTCGGCTATCAGCGCCGGTACCGAGATGCTGGTCTATCGCGGCCAGCTTCCCACGGACAAGTCTCTGGATGAAAACCTCGCGGCTTCCGAGGCGCAGACAATTAACTATCCTGTGCAATACGGCTATGCCTGTGTTGGTCGTATTGAAGAGGTTGGGAAGAATGTAAGCACCGATTTTCTCGGCAAGACGGTCTTCTCATTTCAACCTCATGCAAGTCATCACGTATGTAATATGGATGATGCAATCATATTGCCAGAGGGAGTCGATCCAAAGGAAGCTGTGTTTCTAGCCAACATGGAAACCGCAGTGAATCTGGTGCAGGATGCTAGCCCGTGTCTCGGTGAACGCGTAGTAGTACTAGGTCAGGGTATCGTCGGACTGTTGGTGTCCAGCATCCTAGCCGAGTTCCCGCTGGCTGGTCTCTATGCAGTGGACTCCATCGCTGGTCGTCGGGTATTAGCGGTTCAGGCGGGAGTGCAGGCGACGTTCAGCCCCGAAGCTGATGGCGAAATTAACACTTTGCAGAAAAAGCTGCTGTTGAATGAAGCATGCGGTGGCGCCGATGTAATTTTCGAATTAAGTGGTTCTCCGGCGGCGTTGAATCTGGCAATTGATCTAAGTGCTTATTCTGGACGCATCGTCGCTGGCAGTTGGTATGGCACAAAGAGCGCCGAGATTAATCTGGGCGAGAGATTTCATCGTAACCGTATGACAATCGTAAGTAGTCAGGTCAGCACGATTGCTCCTGAACTAAGTGGCCGATGGGACAAAGCGAGGCGTTTTTCCGTGGCATGGGACATGATAAAAAGATGCCAGCCCGCAGCTTTTATTAGTCACAGCATACCATTCGCTCAAGCGAGCGAAGCATATCGGCTATTGGATGAATCACCACAAGACACCACACAGATAATTTTCGATTATCGAGACTAGAGTCAGGTAATCAGTATTTCGATTGGAGGATTACAGAATGTACACAGTCTCAGTAAGACGTGAGCTGATTGCCAGACACTATCTCATCGGCGGTGACTGGGGCGCCGAGAACGATCCACATTCCCATCCTTACGTCATTGAAGTCCGGCTTGAGGCTGCTGAGTTAGATCAGCACGGCTACCTTGTAGATATTGTAAAAATAGAGGAAGAACTGCAGGCTGTTGTCGATTATTTTGGTGAGAGTATGCTCAATGAGCTGCCCGAGTTCGAGGGCCTCAACCCCAGTATCGAACATTTCAGCCGTATCGTCTGTGGCAAGCTGCTGGATGGCATTAAGCCGCCGGGTACAGGCCGGTTCACAGTTAGGATATGGGAAAATGATAGCTGTTGGGCAGCCTACGTCATGGACTATTAAGTCGGCTGATTAGGCGAGTAATTCATGACTCCCTTGTTACTGCTCCGGGTAAGGGTGACTGCAGGCCCGGCAATGCCGCTGCTCCGGCTAATAGAATAAGCACATCCCGTAAACGCATTAGAACGATTAGGCCGGCCGCTGCAGGCAGCGGTAGAGCCAAGGTTTGAAACGCCCAGAACAGGCCCGCCTCGACACTGCCAACACCACCAGGCAGGGGCAGCAGAAAGGCAAGGCGCACCACAGTAAATAGAAAAATAAAGGTCGCCAAGTCCAGCGGCACATCGACAAAGCTGAGCAACAGCCAGAACTCCGCAATCATGCCAGCCCAGGCCAGTAGCGATAGACCTAGAGCCAATCCCAAAGCTGGACGCTGTTTGATAAATACCTGTTGCAGCGATGCGTTTAATTGCGAGACATGAGCATCTAGATTACGCAGGCGCTCATGATCTTTCCAGCGGCTGGTCAGCCGTTGTACCCAAGCACGGATGTGCAGCGGTTTCCGCAAGAAAAACCAGCCAATCAGCCCCATTAGTAGAATAAACCCCAATAGAACGAAAGCTATGATATGCCAGTTCACAAAACTCGCGGAGCGCGAAGTAAGCAAGATAAGCACTGCCAATAATAGAACAGCAAAATTGATCCACAGCTCATAGAAGCGATCGAGACCAGCGGCTAGGAAGGCAGCATGACCAGGCACAGCATACCTACGCCATAACCAGAAAACCTGTAGTGGCTCGCCGCCGAACTGCGGGCCTGGCGTGACAAAACTGATTACTTGTCCTGCCTGACGAACACGTAGTAATTGCAGAATTTTACAAGGCAGCGCCATAGCGCGAGTCAGCACCAGCCAGCGTCCGGAAAGCAGCAAGATGACGATCAGATTAAGGGCAGTCCAAACCATCCACTGCGAGAGGCGCAGATCGGTAATGGTCTGTACCAGTTCCGTGAATGGCAGCTTCGACAAAATCCAGGCCGCTAGTCCTAGGGCCGTTACCCAAGTTAGGTAGCGCAAAGAGTTAGTTGGTAAATTCAAGCGCCGTCGTACCCATTGAGCCAGTGGTCATCTTCTGTCCATAGGCTGAAGCGGCCGGTGCCCAGTAGCAGTAACCAGACTACCGAGCAGAATAAAATATAGTCCACCGGCAAGAGTGGGTTGCTCATGTAATACCAGCCCAGCAGGCTGACAAGAATGAGGCTAAAGTAACGTCCGGCGATTCCTAATATGATCATCAGCGCTGCCAATATAAAACCAGCGATCATAATATTGTTCATCCAGCCTACCGACAGCGGCGGGAGTCCGGATTGTAGTAAAGACATTGCCAGCGTCACCACCACGACGATGCGCAAAGCAGGTTGCAACAGGGCCTGACTAAAATGCGTAAGCTGCGCAAAGCGTCGATCCACGGTTTTGTCTTCTCGGTTTATACGTCCGCTGACGATCAGCCAGTCGATCAAGAAGCCGAGCACCGCAGGCAACATAAAGGCAAAGCCGGCAAGGGTTGATAAGGGTGGATAAACCATTGGCCACAGCACCACTGCTAAGAAGCCCATTTGAAAGCCGGCCCAGGTGCGCCGATGTAATGCCGGGGGCAAGGGGTAGACAGCTAGGCCACGGGAGTTGCGCCAAAGTATCCCCGCGTGGAACAGATAGTAGGCAATGCCCATCAATAGGTAACTCCAATGCACCTGGCCGTAGCCGAAGGCTAGCAGGGAGGCGATCGCTAGCCCGAGCGCATCAGAGAGGGTATCCAATTCGACGCCAAGCAGACTGCTCTGTCCGCTGCGGCGTGCCACAAACCCATCGACCCGATCCAGCACCGCGGCGAGCAAATACAGTATGCCTGGCAACCAGGCCAGCGCAGGCCCTTCGGGCCAGGCTTGGAAAAGGAAGCCTGCCACTGCAGCGATCAACCAGGCCCGCAGCAAGGTCAGCCGGTTTGCCCAGCCAAGGTCTTTATAAAGCGGCGCCTCTGGGTCCGGGCGGTTAAGCGGCAGGCGCTGCCTTGTCTGATAACAGAGAAAAGCCCAAATGATTACGGCCTGCATTAACCATTGTAATGCGCCCTGCCAGGCCCAAGTCAGGCCTAGCAGCAAACTCCCGCCTGCGAGTCCAGCCACACCCAAGCATCCAAGACGAGTAAGCTCGCGCCTCATTGATCCATCGATCGCTTGTTGGGCATTCGTGTTCAAAGTGTCTGACATTGGCTAACAATACCAAACCAAAAGGCAAAAGGGGACGGAGGGATTTATTTTTGATCAGTTTTGCGCTTTTGCAATCACAAGCATCTAGACTTCTACTGTCCCTTTCTGACCAAGACAGCATAAGGAAATGCAGTGCCACTGGGTTCCGAGGAATTTATCTCAAACCTTGGGAGGCGAACGGATCGCAGCATAGGTTTTACGCACCGCGGTCGGCCTTGTGTTAAATTGCTTAAAAATAAATCCCTCCGTCCCCTTTAATTGGCTTCTTTAAATGATCTATTTCGCATACCCAGGTGATCTCAACACCCCAACAGGCGGCTATCATTATGATCGCCGCTTGATTGAGGAGCTGCGACGCATAGGTGTCGAGGTGGAAACAGTAGCCTTGCCGCACTGCTCTAGCGAGCCGGATCAAGAGGCCCTAGCGAGCGTTCAACAGATACTGGCGGCTATACCGGATCAGTCCGTAGTTGTGATTGATGGACTCGCCTTCGGTGTTCTGGACGAGCTGGCCGTTGCAGAGTCGCAGCGACTCAAATTAGTTGCCTTATGCCACCATCCTCTAGCGCTGGAGACAGGGCATTCTGAGAAAATAAAACAGACATTGCTGGATTCGGAGCGACGCGCCTTGAGTTGTGCCCAAGCAACAATAGTCACCAGCGAGCATACTCGCCAGATACTGATCGATCAGTTTGCCGTTCCTTCTGAAAAAATCTTGGTAGCACTGCCTGGCACCGATCGTGTTCCCTTTGCCCCCTGCGACGGTGAGCCGATACGCTTGCTTAGTCTGGCATCACTGACTCAGCGCAAGGCTCATGACGTACTTATCGATGCGCTAGCCCCACTGGAATCCCTGTCCTGGCAGGCGCGCTTTGTAGGCAGCAAAGACTTCGATCCTGTCTGGGCTAGTAGCCTAGAGGGGCGAGTAAGGCAGCTAGGTTTGTCGCAACGCATTTATTTCACTGGCGCCGTGAATGACACACAGCCTGAATACCAGCAAGCCGATGTCTTTGTTCTGCCCTCACGATTCGAAGGCTATGGTATGGTGTTCGCCGAAGCCTTAGCGGCTGGACTGCCAGTGATCGCGGCGCGATCTGGTGCCGTGTCGGACGTGGTTCCTGAAACCGCCGGCCTACTAGTGGCAGCAGACGACACCGCGGCATTAACAGAAGCGCTGCAGCAGGTATTGACCAACGCAGCATTACGTCAGCGCCTGCAAGCCGGTGCCAGGCAAGCAGCTGCGACATTGCCCACTTGGATTGACACGGCAACAGGCGTTGCTCGAAAACTCGAAGAGCTTAGTAAGGTATGACAGGTTTTAGTATCGATTGGTTAAACTTGCGCGAAGCTGCGGACCAGCGCGCACGTGATGAAAAATTACTGGAACAGGCGCGGGTATGGCTGCAAACTGATACTGCTCAATGCGCAGGTAAAGCCATAGTAGACCTTGGGGCTGGCACCGGCTCCACTCTGCGTGCTTTTACCATACCAACAAAGTCTAGCAATCAGCTCGCTGAACAGAAGTGGCGTTTGGTGGATCAAGATGCAGCGCTGCTAAAAGAAGCCAATGCTCGCCATGGCGCTTCTTGCCAACTTGAAACCTATGAACTCAATCTCACCGACATCGACGCCTTGCCGCTGCGCGGCGCTAAGCTCGTTACTGCCTCGGCGTTATTCGACCTTGTGTCTGCCGATTTTATTGATCGCTTTGTCGCTGCATTAAAGAGTCAGTGTCAGCAGCAGCCTCTCGCCTTTTATGCAGCACTGAACTACGACGGAACTACGCGCTGGACGGCCGCCCACCCCTTGGACGAGGCTGTGCTCAGCGCTTTTAATCGTGATCAGCGGAGCAACAAGGGTTTCGGTGTGGCGCTGGGACCGGATGCGGGTCAATATATGGAACAGCTGTTCAAGAGTTCAGGCTTCAGGGTGCTTACTGCGAATAGTCCCTGGGTATTAGACGGAGCTGATAATAAGCTGGTGAATTCGCTAATCAGCGGAATAGCTGATGCGGTGGCAAAAGATCCCGCATTAGATGCGGCGGATCTGCAGGACTGGACTCAATTTAGGAAGGCGCACTCGGCAACAGGCACTTGCGAAGTAGGGCACACCGATCTATTAGTCTTGCCGGATACTGTATAAATGCACCAATAAAGCAGCAGACACTTCTTTCTATCGCACTTTACCCACTAGCAGCATTGCACTATGCTGAATTGATTCGCGCACAGCCGCGTAACAATATTGATCAACAACATTGATAGTAAATTATGAGGAGGCTCTATGAAGACGTTCTACTCAAAACCAGCTCAGTTCAGTTTTCTTCTGTTAACCCCTTTGTTTTTAGCTGCCGGAATGGTTCGGGCGCAACCGACAGATTGGGAAATAGATTCCGAGCATTTTTCAATCGCTTTCGAAGCGGGCCATATTGGCTATCAAAAACAACTCGGCCTATTCCTCGAGGGCTCGGGAAGTTTCCGCTTTGACCCTGAGACTCAAGAGTTGATTTCAGGCCGAGTCGAAATTCAGGCAGACAGTATCTTCACCAATCTCAAAGCGCGTGACAAACATCTGCGCGGCAAAGATTTTTTGAACGCGAAGAAAAACCCTGTGATCCTCTTCGAAGCCACCGACTATGCCCCCGGCACACTGACCGGGAATTTGACGCTACTGGGAGAAACCCATCCGGTGGTGCTGGAAGTGATAATCAACAAGCAAGCAAAGTATCCATTCGGACACCGACGCGAGACGCTTGGTATCTCCGCTCATACTACGATTACCCGCAGCCAATGGGGCATGAACTACGGCGTAACGGGTAACTTAGTGGGAGACGAAGTAAGGCTACGCTTCGAATTCGAAGCCATGCGCGATTAAAGGGGACGAATTACCGTCCTCGAAATAAATCGGCGACGCGATCCGTGGCAGCAGTAGCATCTTTGCGCCTAGCGCCGCGCAGCATGTTCGCCATGCCGTAGTTCCCCTCGTGACAGGCATACTCGTACAGTTGCGACTCTACTTTAGTCAGGGGAACTAGCGCGCTTAGTTTTTCGGTGAAGGTGGAGGGGTCATCGATAGTGAATTCATAGTTAATGGTTGTTGGCCCCACGCGTGTTAAGCGTTCTGTCAATACTTTATCGCTTGAAGTGCCAAAGCCATCGAAGCTTTGCGTCAAGCCGTTAAAATTTCGAGTAATAACCACTAGAGTATCGCCGTCCCAATGACCTCGCGAATCCCCAGACCAGAGTCCGATGTTTTCATCAAGAGCCGGGCTATCGCTTATTCTTACAATGCGCGCGTCATGTACCATTTCGGTCATGATCACTACCTGATCGCTATTCTGAATGATTTGTAAATTGTTGTTATACACGCTCGGTGCTAGTGGCGGGCCGGCGTTAAAGCCTACGATACAGCGCTCGGACAGTCCTCGGTCTTCAGGTCCGCTCCGCCCAATGCCGCCGATCACAAATCTTACCGGTCGCTGTCCGGCAGTCTCTATTTCTCCGCCGGGGACATTTTCAACGCCCACTGCAAGCTCAGGAATGCGACCGTTAAGAGGAAAGACGATAAGTGATGTACGTACATTGCCTTCTCTCTTAACGTTTTCCATCCAGATAGTGTCGTTGTAGAAAGATTCAACGCCCGATGCTGAGCGCCTAGGCGCATCTGTCGTTTCCACCCTGAAGCGCCGACCTCGGTCTGCTGCGACTTCCTCTTCAGTGAGGAATTGCCGTTCACCAAAATGCTCGAGCCGTTGCATCGGTACATTGGAAGAGAAGTTCCATACACCCTGCAAATCGGGTAGCCCCCATTCGGTGCGGGGAAGCTCATAGTCAGCCGCCAAACAGGTCTGGGCTGCTTGCAGCGAAAAACACAGTAGTAGCAATAAAGAACGCTGTCTGTTCATGAGCTGGCGCCGTTATAAACTAATCGTTATGAGTGAGCGCTTATTAGAAAGAGCAGTAAAGTAAAAATACAGCAAATTAGCTAGAAAAGGGTGAGATATTTTACTGCTTGCTGCACTATTCAATCCGCAGCAGTATTGCTAAAGCATGACGATCAAACTACTCTGGTTCTTTCATTGGCCCTGTGAACAAAATTGAATCGCGCTTCTAATAACAATCTACACACATTTATACTGTCCGTATTACTGCTAGCCAGCACATCGGCTCTCCCTGCTATGGCGCAGAATCAATTGGCTGCTCTGGCAGGCGATGGCGGCGTGATGCTGCGCTCACCCAGTGGCGAGACACTAGTTAGTCTCAACCCGGACCGTGCATTAATACCCGCCTCGATAGTCAAGATACCGTTGGCCCAAGTAGCTCTGACCACGCTAGGCGAAGACTTTCGCTTCGAGACCCACTTCTATCTCAATGACAGCGGCGACCTGTTGATCCGAGGCCTAGGCGATCCGTTCTTGGTGTCCGAGGAGATTGCGCGTATTGCCGATATTCTGGCCGAGCGGGGACTCAAACAAATTCGCCGTCTAGTCATGGATGACTCTGCCTTCGAGGCGAACTCCGATCTACCCATTGAAAGCGGCAGTGATCAGCCCTACGCGGCGCGTAATAGTGCTCTAGCCGCAAATTTCAATACGGTGAATCTGGCATGGACAGCGGACGGCAGTCTAATCACGAGTGAGGCGCAGACGCCGCTAACAGCTCTTGCCCGTGAGTTAGCTGCGCAGCTTTCCCCAGGCGAGCCGCAGCGCATTAACCTAGGTGATAACCCAGCCGCTGGTCTGCGTCAGGTTCAGCAACTGTTTAGACACTTTCTTGCAGAGTCAGGCATCACTGTATCCGATACGGACTTTTATCAAGAAGCTGTGACGGAGGGCTGGGCACTCTTTTATAGTCACCGCAGCTCACAATCCCTACGTGACAATCTGGCTGGCATGTTGCGCTACTCCAACAACTTCATTGCCAATCAACTCTTTCTCACGCTAGCCGCGCAAAGCAGTGGCTATCCCGCCACGAGTGAGGCAGCTCGTGTTGTTTTGCAGCAGCAACTCGCTGGGTTATACGGAGATGATTTCGGGCGCGACCCTCAGTCCCTGCTTATGTTGGAGGGCTCAGGTCTGTCCCGCAGCCAGCGCAGCAGTGCTGCGGGCATGATGCATATTCTCGAAGTGTTTACACCTTATGCTGATCTGCTGCCCGAGGTAGACGGAGTGTTACGCAAAAGCGGCACCTTGACCGGCGTCTACAACTTCGCCGGCTACATCCGCGGGCCAGATGGTCTGTATCCGTTCGTGATTCTAACTAAGCAGGAGGGCAATAAGCGCGCGGAGATTTTACGGCTGTTACAGCGGAAACTATAGAATGGATGTTAGGATAAAAAAGGCTTGTCGAAAGAAGGGAGGCTAGGCGAAAGTCTCGTGGCTTATCGAGCATCACTCCTCCGACACATGAAATACCTCTACCATATAGTCTTGGTAAGGCCCCTCGATCAAAAAATTATTAAACACTTCGTGAATGAAATTGATTGCAGTCTTCATCGCAAGAACAGCATCTTTCGGCTTGAAATCAATAGTCACGGATAAGTTCTGCGAGTGGTTGTGACAACTAAAAGACAATTTCTTATCGTCTAGGCGACGATGAGCGGGAATCTCAGGACTACAGCGCTGAACAATAAATTTCCTGAATGCCGTATCCATGTCCGAGCGATAGGGTACAGCAGGCAATAGCTCATTTAGCAGCAGCTGATTTTTTTTCGGTTTTAAGATGAGTGAAAATGGCCTCTGAGCAAGCCAGTGAAATTTAAATTCCACTGACTTGGCAGACGTATTTCCAACGATACCGAAATTTGTGAAAGTTCCCTTATCGGCGTAGCGCTGTAGCTCCGCCGTAACTGCAACCGCAACGTCCTGCATGGCTATTGCTTTTCCTTGTTAGATCTCACTGCTACGGAAATCTATTTGTAATAGGCCAAAGCACCTGGAGCAGAAGTTCTAGGCATGGCTGGAGGATATTGATTAGTCCAAAACTCTTTTTTGCCCTGGCAGTTAATCAAAGTTGATATTCCCTCCTGCGCGGCTAGCTTATAACTTCGCTCCAATGCAGGGGTAAATTGTTCAGGACTAGTGACATACTCACCATTGCAGCCAAGCGCCTCGACAATTTTATCGTAGCGTAAATTTTCCTGGAACAGATACATGTGCTGTGCGCGAACCGCTCCGCGGCCGCCGCCGGATTGCCAAACGCCCCAAGCATTATTGTTATACACGATCATAACTGCAGGTATGCGGTATTTTCCTAAGGTTTCAAATTCCATAATTGAGTAAGCGGCACCTGCGTCACCGGTAATGCCTACAACAGGTGAGCCCTTGTAGGGTGCTTGTGGTCCTACTCCATTTTGCACGGCAGCACCGACTCCGACGGTGTAGCCGATATCGGGCCCAATTGCACCATACTGATAGGCTCCATTACAGATCTGTCCAGGACGGAACGCTCTCAAGTAGCGACGCGTGTAACGACCTATGCCATAACCCCCGGATACTACGGTGGTCTGTTTGCGGTCTAGATCACCCTTGTATAAGAAATCACCCAATTCTCTGCCCATCACGGCGGGGTGAATTGCATCGGTATCGGCGCTGTATTTCAGCCCTAGGCGATAATATTCCTCGCTCTGCTCATCGAAGGCTTTGCGTGCTGCCGCCAACTCATCGCGCCAGCTCTGGCGGCTGCGAGAAGGAATGGCATCTTCCAATGCTTGAAGAGCGGCATTTTCTGAGCTGACAATGCCCAAGTCGATCGGCACATTGCGTCCAATATCCGTTGCATCGGGATCAATTCGAATCCATTTCGTATCCGGCCCAAAGGCAAATTCACCCACAGACGGCATGCAGTACTGGCCCACCAGAATCACCAAATCGGCACTGCGAATTGCGTCTAAGCCAGTAGTGGCGGAGAGCGGATGACCGTCGGAGAAATGACCGCGCTGCGGCGCCGATTCTACAACGGCAATATCATTCTTCTCTGCAAGTCGTAGCAGTGCATCCCATGCCTTGTCATAGAACACGCCAGTACTTGCCACGATCATGGGGCGCTCGGAACGCTGAATCATTTCTACGGCGCGCGTTATATCAGCGGGGTTTGGATGGGCTTTAGATTCTGTGCGGTAGCGAGTTTTGTCATGGTAAAACTGCAGCTCACCGGGCTCTTCAAAGCGGGCTCGGGATATCTCGCCCGGAAAATCCAAGTGCACAGGTTTTGGTATGCCGGTCTTTAGCTGTCGAAAAGCGTAGGCAGAGTATTCATAGATTCGATTCGGGGTGATAAGACGTTTGCCCCACTTCTTTAAGCCATCGGTCTGAGATTGCTGATAGGCGGTTTGAATGCCATGCTCGCTATCGTCTTCGGCGATGGTCTTATTGCTGGCAATGACCAACAAGGGAGTGCGTGCTGCATTGGCGGCGCCAATATTCATGATCATATTGGTAAAGCCAGGACCTTCTGTTCCAGAAGTTGCGGCGATTTCGCCCGTGACCCGAATAAAGCCATCGGCGGCCGATGCCATATTTCCTTCGCTGCGACCCCCGTAACAGGGAATCCCCTCGGCGGCTATGGCGTTAATCATGCTGTAATTGCCAGGGCAGCAAAACAAACCGGCCACGCCTTCATCGCTACAAAACTTGGCGAATACTTCCGCTCCATTCATAGGAAAATTCGCCGGCTTGGCGGCTTCCGCTAGGGTTCGCGGTATTTCTTCAGGGATGCGGATATCGTTCGCTTGCGAATCCTGAGCAAGCCCCTCCTTTGTTTGCATAAGAGCGGCGGCACCCGCGCCAGCCAAGGCACTATTTTTAAGGAAGTTTCTGCGCGACACGGTACTGTCCTGTGGTGGCGCATGCTCACTGCTGTCAGTAACAGGGCTTGTCTTCAGGCTATGCTTCTCAGTGGCGGTGGAATTTTTATCATTGTTTTTGGCTGTCATGACTTAATCCTCAGTTTTTAGTCTTGGGTAGGCCTGCTTTGCTTCGGCCCGATGTTCAAAATGTGTGCGACGATTTGCCAGATTGTTTCGTCATCAAGCGAATCATTAAAGGGGGGCATTTCAAATCCTGCGCCAAACTTGATGCTACGAAAAATATGCAAGGCGGAGGTGCCGTAGTACCAGGTATCAGGCGCCGTTAAATCGGCCGCGATAAAGTCTATGTTCGCCAGCGCTCGGCCATCGGCATCATGACAGTGCTGACAATTAATCAAATAGTAGCTTTTACCTGTGGCTGCAGCCGACTTTGAATCGGCTAGCGGGCTAGGCTCAGAGGGCATATCCGCCGCAAGGGCAGGATTTGAAAATACATACAGAAACAACAGCACTAGTAGGGTGCTGCTTTTTTTTGCGAGGGTGGCGGCGCGAAGTATTCTAGTTAACATTCTTCTCTCATTATAATGATTTGGTAACTTGAATATTAGGGCCAGTCGCTTTTCTCTTTAGTCTGTTTCGCTCTGTAAATAGAAAAATCAAATAAGGCCGAAGTCTGTGGGGTAGGGGGAATAATGGCAGATAATCGGGAGCAGTTCCACTGGAGGTTGTGATGCCAAGGCGAGCTGCTGTCTCTGAAACACTGAGGCCCCGAGCACTACTTGCTTGACCGTTTCTATCCTAATCTTCTGTGTACCGATTGTTGCTTATATACACCTCTCTTGTAGTCATTTTTATGACAGAAAGGCGTCTAGCAAAGTGATAGCGATTCAGTGTGGTTATTAAATCTAGACACTTGAAGTATAGGGGGATATGCTGAATCCGCGTAATTGACGGGACTTCTGAATGACAGAGCGGTACATCGTGAGCAATTCCTTCCTCATAGGGATTATCTCTGCAGCACTGAGTGTGTGTATTGGCTTGGTAGTCATTGTTGGTTGGTATGTCGAATTACCCTCACTAATCCAAATCTTGCCGTCCTTTGCTCCAATGCAATTCAACACCGCGCTATGCTTCTTGCTATCAGGCATAGGACTAACCTTGCTCACTTTACGGAAAACTACCAGCGCTTTTTGGCTAGGTATAGCTGTTTTCATATTCGCCCTAGTAACCTTGCTGCAATACCCAATAGGAGTAGATATCGGCTTAGATAATCTGTTCATGGAGCCATATATTGTTACCAAGACTTCACATCCGGGAAGAATGGCGCCAAATACAGCTCTATGTTTCTTGGTGTTCGGTCTTGCATTGTTGTTAGAAAGCTTTCGAACCCGCAGCACTAAACAATTTTGTGAAGGGCTCTATATACCCGAATTCCTCAGTCCACTTATCATTGCACTCGCTACAATGTCGTTGTTTGGTTATATCTTTAATAATGACACGGCAATTGCCTGGGCCAATTTAACGGCAATGGCACTTCATACGACAATAGGGCTGATCGTTCTTGGTATAGGTCTAAGCTTTGTTATTTGGAGTCAACATGCAAACAAAGAAATTCGCCGTGGTTTCTGGTTGTCTGTATTACTCCTTTTCAGCTGTCTCGCCTTAGACATAAGTCAGCCTCTTGGAGTAGCCGCAGGGGTGGCATATGCCCCCTTGGTTTTTTGCTCGTATTGGTTTAAAGGAAAATTTACCAGTTTCACTTTTGCCGCCATTGCAACGGTATTGACTGTCATCGGTTACTTCACTTCCCCCGAGGGCTTGGTACAAGCAAGCGATGCGATCTTTAATCGCTTTTTGTCTGTTGTGGCAATTTGGATCACTGCGCTGGCATTGTACTCCCGAAAAGTAAGTGAAGAACGTTTGGAGACTTCACAATTGGCACTTCAGAATTCGATCAAGGAGGTAGAGCAATTCACCTACATCGCCTCTCATGATTTACGAGCTCCGCTAAGAGCAATCGACAATCTTACTCAATGGTTGGAAGAAGACCTTAATGATGTTTTAAAAGATGACACTCGCGAAAATATGAATCTACTTCGAGGGCGGGTGAAACGCCTCGACAAATTACTGGATGACATTTTGCGTTTTACTAGAGCTGGTAGGACTGGTCAAAAGTTAATTCAAGTTGACACTAAAATACTGCTTTCCAATATTAATGATCTCACATACCTGTCTGATAAATTTCGCCTTGAGGTAAAAGGGAAGATGCCAGCTGTTAATGCGGCAGATGGAACATTGGAGGTGATTTTTGCAAACCTCATCAATAATGCAATAAATCATCATGATAAAGATTCAGGGGTAATATGTATCGACGTCCAACAACGAGAGAAAGAATGGGTGTTTCGTGTTATTGACGATGGCCCCGGAATTCCTGATGAATATGCAGAAAAAATATTCGAAATGTTCAAGACATTAGAAGGGAGAGATACAGCGGAGGGGTCAGGAATGGGGCTCTCCATTGTACGGAAACTGGTTAATCTTAATAACGGTAATATTTGGGTAGAGAAAAATATACTTGGGCAAGGTGCTTGTTTTTGTTTTTCTTGGCCGAAAATTTGATACCGAATCAAGCAATCGAAATTTGTGGGGTGTAGCATGTCTAATACTCAGGAAGTGAATATCTTATTAGTTGAGGATGACGTTGTTGATCAGCAAGGTCTAAAACGGGCGCTGCGAGAACTTCGGCTCGTCAATCCGCTCCTAATTGCCAACAACGGCGTTACTGCATTAGAGATATTGCGATCGGATAAAGATGCTCTGATTAACCCTCCATATATAGTGCTTTTAGATATTAATATGCCGCGCATGAACGGATTGGAATTTCTTAGGGAAATTCGCGCTGATAAAAACTTGCGGGAAACGGTGGTTTTTATACTCAGCACCTCAAACAGCCCTGATGATATCTCCTTAGCCTACGATCTAAACGTGGCGGGTTACATAGTCAAATCTGATTTAAAAAATAGCTTTCTTGAAGCGCTCTCAATGCTTGAGCATTATTGGAGAATAGTTGAGCTACCCAAAAAAGAAATGGGGGCAGAGTAAATATCCAGTAGTTTTACGTTTTTGACCGTTGCTTATTCGATCTCCCTCTAGCCCGCTTAATCGTGGTTTGTCCCCATTTCCCCTACCAGTTGGTAACAGGGCCGGTAGTCGCCACTGGAAATCTTCATGCGCCCATGGGCGACAAATTCCTGCAGCATAGTATCGAGCGCGTGCATTAGGCTGGGATCGCCGTGCAACTGAAATGGGCCGTTTTCGGCGATGCGTCGGATACCGTTGGCCTTGACGTTGCCAGCAACGATGCCGGAGAAGGCGCAGCGGAGCTGTGCAATCAATTCCCCGCGAGGCAATGCCGGGTCCAGGTTCAGGTTGGCCATGGCTTCGTGGGTGGGGTCGAAGGGGCGCTGCATGGTTTCAGGAATAGTCAGGTTCCAGCTATAGGCATAGGACTCGTCCACCCGTCGACGATAGCTGAGCGTCTTGTTGAGATTACGCAGGCTCAGCTGCGCCACCTGCTCGGGGCGGTCGATGATGATCTCGTAGTATTTGGTAGCCTCTGTGCCCAGAGTATTACGGATAAAGGCATCCAGCGCCTCGAAGTAGTGACTGCTGGCGGCGGGTGCCGCGAAAATCAGCGGCATGGGGATGTCTTGGTTTTCCTCCAGCATCACCAGCCCCAGCAGATAGAGTATTTCCTCCATGGTGCCAGCTCCGCCGGGAAACACCACAAAGCTGTGCCCGAGGCGCACGAAGGCCTCCAGGCGCTTCTCGATGTCTGGCAGAATCACCAGCTCGTTCACTGTAGGGTTAGGGGATTCCGAGGCGATAATACCGGGCTCGCTGATGCCCACGTAGCGGCCATTGCGATTTTTCTGTTTGGCGTGTCCGATCATAGCACCCTTCATGGGGCCCTTCATGGCGCCGATGCCGCAGCCGGTGACGATATCAATGCCTCTCAGCCCCATCTGGTAGCCGACTTCCTTGGTGTAGTCGTATTCCTCACGGCTAATGGAATGCCCGCCCCAGCACACCACCAGATTGGGCGGTGTGTTGGCACGCACGACTCCGGCGTTGCGCAGGATGCGGAACATGGCATCGGTAATGCCAGGCCCGGAACTCACATCGAATCCACCGGTCCGATCGATCTTGTCCTGCGTAAAGATGATGTCTCTGAGTGCAGAGAACAGATGCTCCTGAATACCGCGGATCATCTTGCCGTCGACGAAGGCCGAACCAGGCGCATTATTTATCTGCAGCTTGATGCCACGGGACTCCGGCAGAATACGTATGGAAAAATCCTCGTTGGCCTTTAGCAAGGCATCGGCATCGTCGGTGTCGTTGCCGGTGTTGAGAACTGCCAGCGCACAGTCGCGAAATATTTTGAATACTTCATCGTTGGAGTGGGATACGGCCTGGATTTCCTTGTGGGATAGCAGGTCCAGACTCGCCGAGGGGCGGACGAAACATTCTTTGATCTTGCTCATAGGCTCACTTCACAAATAAAAACGGGGACAGCTACAGCATAACAACTTAATGTACGTCAAAGTAACGTAGAAGCCTAAGTTTTAGCACTAGCCTATAAACGACCCATCAAAAGTAAGAAATAAGGTCATTCCAGTTTCTTACTGGTGTCGAACTACCTCTCCTTCAACCATAAAGATTACATCTTCCGCAATATTTGTGGCGAGATCAGCGATTCTTTCCAGGTAACGAGAGGTAGATAACAAGCCCAGTGCTCGCTTGATTGTAGACGGGTCTTTTTCTACTAAGGTCTGGAATTCAACATACATTTGTCTGTTTATGTCATCTACTTCGTTGTCCATAGCGATTACGCTTCTAGCGAGGTCGACATCAAGTTTTACTATTGAGTCAAGACTATTCCTAACCATAGTTTGAATGTTGGACGACATTATTTCTGTAAACGCAGCAGGACTTGGGATTGGTTTCTCACCGGAGAGAAAAAGCGCGCGCTTCGCTATGTTGGCTGCAAAATCACCCATGCGTTCCAGGTCGTTGTTAACTTTTAGTACGGCCACAATAAATCGCAAATCCATTGCTACAGGTTGATGAAGAGCCAGAATTTTCAGACACTCTTCTTCGATCAATACTTCCTTATTGTCGATCTGGCTTTCGTTGTTTATAACTTGTTCAGCAAGTTCAGGCCGTCGATCTTTAAACGAAAGAATGGCATTGGTAATTGCGGTCTCAACCATATTGCCTAATTGCAATATCTCTTTCTTTAGTTGATCCAAATCTCTTTGCAGATGCCGTGACATAATAAACTCTCCTATTATCCAAAACGGCCCGTGACATATTCTTCAGTGCGTTTTTGTAGGGGGCGGGTGAATATCTGGTCGGTTTCTCCAAACTCAATCAAATCTCCCATTTCCAGAAACGCAGTGAAATCAGATACGCGGGCAGCTTGTTGCATATTGTGTGTGACAATAACTATGGTGTATCGAGACCGTAGGTCATACATAAGATCTTCGATATGGGCCGTGGAAATAGGATCTAATGCTGAACAGGGTTCATCCATTAACAGCACTGTTGGTTCCATTGCAAGCGCCCTGGCGATACACAGTCTCTGCTGTTGTCCGCCGGACAATCCCAACGCGGAATCATGTAAGCGGTCCTTAACTTCATTCCACAAAGATGCTTGTTTAAGTGAGTGTTCGACTAATTCAGGAACAGAACCCTCATATTTGTTTACAGTAGGACCCCAAGAAACGTTCTTGTAGATCGATTTGGGAAAGGGGTTAGGTTTTTGGAAAACCATCCCTATGTGGTGGCGAACTTCAACAGGGTCTACTTCTTTTGCGTACAAATCCTGATCTTCGAAACTGACTCTGCCTTCTAGAGTCACTTCAGGAATAAATTCATTCATGCGGTTTAGTGAGCGCAGGAGTGTGCTTTTTCCACAACCAGATGGACCAATAATCGAAGTGATCTTGTTTCGTGCGATGTTGAAGGAAACATTCTTGACGGCCGGGTTTCCGGAATAACAAATAGTTACATCATCTATTCCGAGTATTTTGTCATCTGATGTTTCGGTCGTTACTTCAGTCGCGCCATTATTTTGTATCTGTTGCGCATTCACTGTAATTTCTTCTCCATTTTGTGGCGGATAAAAATGGCGATAGAATTCAGCGCCAGTAGAACCACTAGTAATACGATGATCGCGGCGGCCGCCAATTGATGAAACTCTTCCTGTGGTCTCGACACCCAGTTAAAGATTTGAATCGGTAGCGCCGTAAAGGAATCCATTGGGCCTTCCGGCACAAAGGCGACATAGGTTAGAGCTCCTATCATCAGCAGTGGAGCGGTTTCTCCGATTGCGCGAGACAGAGCGAGAATAACGCCGGTCAATATCCCTGGAAAAGAGGCCGGCAGAACATGGGACCATACCGTCTGCCAGCGGGTGGCGCCCAAAGCAAAAGCGGCAGAACGAATCCCAATGGGGACTGTTTTTATAGCCTCTCTGCTGGCGATAATGATGACCGGAAGAATTAGCAAGCTCATGGTTAAGGCGCCGGATATCAGGCTGCGTTCCAAATTTAAACCGCGTACGAAGATAGTCAGTCCGATAATTCCATAGACGATGGAGGGTACACCGGCCAAATTGGAGATATTCAGTTCGATAATGCGAGAGAGCCGACTCTTGTTACCAAATTCTTCGATGTAGATGGCAGTCGCTACTCCAATCGGAATTGAGAAAGTTGCTACCAAGCCAATAAGCCAAACCGTGCCAGCTAAGGCAGATTTTATCCCGGCCCGTTCTGGGAAACGCGAGGGGAAGCTATTGAGGAAGTCCCAGTCGAGCCAGCGCAACCCATCGGAGAATATCTGATAGAGAAGCACCAACAGTAGACCGGTTCCCATCCAGGTAACACTAGCGCAAAACCAAGAAAATATTTTTGCTTTCAGATGGCGTCTGTTGAGATTCTCTTGATGTTTCGGATTGGAGAGTCTTATGGGGTGAGACATTACTGATAGACCTCACGATACCTTTCGAGAACCCACTGAGAAATAATGTTTAATGCCAGGGTAATAACGAACAGTAAGCCTGCTACGGCGAACATGGTTTGATAGGCAATGCCTCCAGCTGGGGTATCACCCATACTTACTTGAACGATATAGGCAGTCATGGTTTGAATACTTTCGAGGAAAGTGAAAGAAAGATTCGGTGTGGCTCCGGCGGCAAGGGTTACGGCCATGGTCTCACCTATGGCCCTTGAGATAGCCAGAATAAAAGACGCCATGACGCCGGATAAGCCGGCAGGCACAACGACCTGACTGGTTACTTCATAGGATGTGGCGCCGAGTGCATATGCGCCCTGACGCAAGGAGTCTGGCACGGCTTTAAGCGCGTTGTCGCTTAGTGTGGCTATCATGGGGAGAACCATGATTCCAACTACAACGGCACCGCTAAGTGCATTAAACACCTGAATCTCGGGAAACAGGACTTTTAGGCCGGGAGTAATAAAAGTAAGTGCGAAGTAGCCATACACAACAGTAGGTATACCGGCTAACAATTCTAATAGGGGTTTAATAACCGCTCTCTTACCATCCGAGGCGTACTCACTTAAATAGATTGCGCTAGCCAGTCCTATCGGGATAGAGATTAGAGCAGCCCCAAACGTAACAACAAGAGTGCCCCATAACAGGGGCAAAACGCCGAAGGAGCTGGGCTCGAACATCGGCACCCAACTAGTGCCGAGGAAAAACTCAATCGGTGAAACTTCTTGGAAAAAACCAAGGCTTTCCCTAGCGAGAATGAAAACAATGGTGGCCGTGGTAATAATTGATATTAACGCACAGAGTCCCAGTCCAGTGTGAATAAGGGACTCTAGCCAACGTATACGGCCTTTGCCAATGCTTTTGGAGCGGACGGCATCATTTGTCATATTAAGGAGGTCGCATGTAGTCGCGCGTTCAATAAGCGCTAAGGCTGAAGTAAATCGCTGCTACTGAGCAGTGCGTTGTCTGTATAAGCGGTGCCAGTATCGCGTTGTGCGATTCGTGATTTGGCTCTTTCGTAAGCCATATCCGGCAAGGCAATGTAGCCAACTTCAGAAGCCAACAATCCGGCATTATCTATGTAGAAGTCTACAAAGGCTCTGACCTCAGGTCGCTGTAAAGCGGACTCGCGAACATAGATAAAGATGGGTCGAGACAGTGGAGCGTATTCGCCATTATTTATCGTCACTTCACTGGGAGCTACCGGCCCGTTTCCACCATCGATGGGAACCAACTTCAATTTGTCTTGGTTTGCTATGTAATAAGCAAAACCAAAATAACCCATGGAGTACTCATCGCCACTGATACCTCTCACCAGAGCATTGTCATCTTCATTGGCTGTGTAATCTGGTCGTGATGCACCAGATGCGCCATTGATGGTCTCGGTGAAGTAATCAAAAGTCCCAGAGTCTGTGCCCGGCCCATACAGTCTGATTGGTTCAGTCGGCCAATCTGCGCGGATATCGCTCCAATTCTCGACGCTGCTACCTGGTTGCCAGATCTTTCGTAGTTCAGCAACGCTGAGTTGATCTACCCAAGTGTTGTTCTTATTTACTACCACCGACAATCCATCGAAGGCCACTGGCAGTTCTAGAAATTGTTGGCCGGTGGATTGGGAGAGCTCAAGTTCGCTCGCTTTTATCGGCCTGGACGCATCATTAATATCAATTTCTCCGGCAAGGAATTTTTTGAATCCGCCGCCGGTACCAGAAACACCCACAGTGACCCGTACTCTTGGTTGCACGGCACCAAATTCTTCGGCGACGGCTTCACTGATAGGAAATACAGTGCTTGAGCCATCAATGGAAACGGTGCCGCTTAATCTCTCGGCTGCAAATGTCGATGGAGTCATCAGCGATAGCGCAATCGTCAGAATAGCTGCTGGTTTGAAAAATTTGCTCATCTTGGTAATTCTCATGGATATTTTGTTGCCTATTAAGTAGTTCATATTGTCGTTTCCTTGTATTAAGAAAAGATAAAGATTTGATAAAGTTATGCTCCAACCTGCTTGTAGTTAGGTCGGTAAATGGCTTTTTAACTACGCTTGCTCAATTGTCTAGAATGTAAAACCCATTCTTGGCTGCCGTGCATTCGGATCGTCGTTTCCCGCTAGCATGGTATAGAAGTAATTTTTGGACTTTAGATTTACAGAGCTAGTAACTCCACTGCGTGCGCAAAGTGAAAACGTTCATGTCCGGAGCGAACATGCGCACGGTGTTAGACGCGTCTGTATCCAGGATGCGAGTCCAGTCTGCCATAAAGCGAAGGTTTCGATTGGGATACCAATTCAGCCCGATAGAAAGGACGTCTTCTTCACCGCCGACAATGCTGCCGTCGTTCAAGTCAATCTCTGCATAGCGAGCCGAAACTTCAAATGCTCCCCAAGTGCCATTGCCAAGATCAAGGTCAGCGTTTGGTCTGATGCCTTTAAATTCACCTGCGTCCATTCGATAGCGAGCCGCGCGACTCTCACCGGTTAGGCTCCAGGAAGCCGCCGCATGCCAGCCTGAGAAATCCAGAGTAGAACCTGCCCTACGGGAAATTTTCGCAGTTGTGTGTTCAGCAAATAACCAAAGCGAGCCGAAGGAGGCTGAAAGTTCCGGGCCAAATAGTGTGGCTGACTCCGCGTCCGCAAGTGCGCCGGTGTTGACGATATTCAAGTCCGAGAAGTCAGTCGTCTTGTCTTTGATGCTGAGAGTAGGAGTGGCAAGATCTATCTCTCGATAGGAACCACGTATGCCAAGGTGTACTACTGTGTCGTCTTCGATAATCGGCGAGTAGATGAAACGGCTGGATGCTCCCCAACCTTCGTCACCGGATGTGGTTCCCTCCTTGAGCGAATCTCCGAACAGGCCACCGGAGAAGAACCAGTTGTTGCCGCTGTTCTCATAGCGCGCGCCGATCGCACGATCGGTAAATGTCGCTACCAGGTAGTTATCTACACTTCTTTCGACGAATGGCAGCTCATTGGAACTCATTTCCAATGAGAGGCTGTAAGGTTGTTTTTGATTACCTACATAGAAAGTTGCACCACTATCGGCCTCATAGACTAGCTTGACATCTTTCAATGCAACCTTGTCTTTTGCGAAGTCGAATTCAGACGCGTAGCCCCAATGATTATCGAACATGCCATCGATTTCAATCCGGCTGCGGCGAATCTGGCTGCCACTAACAGGGCGCACGCCCATTCTGGAGTCGTAATCATGATCGATATGGTCCAAGTGCAGGCGACCACCAATTTCAACTTCGAATCGTCCATCCCCTGAGGTGATATTCAGACCGCTATCCTCTTCGAAGTTAATTTTTTCCACATCGAATTGCTCAATTTCTTCCTTCGCTAGTAATTCGGCGTACTGATCCTGCGTGATCGCGCCATTACCCAGCAGCATTTCCAGTAGCTCCTTTTCTGCTGCCTGAGCCGCAGTCGTGGAAACCGCTAGTGCTGCCGCGGTAATCAGATGACTTAGAGGTGTATTTTTTTGATTTCTCATTTCTGTATTGATCTCCAATTGAGGTTTCTATAAAAATTCAATTTGATGGAGGAATTATGGCGCTATTGTTCGAAGACAAGATTAAGAAAAGATTAAGTTCTATTAAGTTTTCGTAAAGAAACGAAGGGGGAATTGGATCAGAAAGTGAAGGAGATTCCAGGTGTTCAGTTGGATAATTCGGGGCCTATATCATTTAACAGAAATGCTATTGCTGACTATCAGGGCAAGTTTCCAGAGGCAGGGTCACGCAAAAAGTTGACCCAATGCCTGGCTGGCTCTCTACAGAAACGGTGCCGCCATGTTGTTCAGCAATGTTTTTCACGATAGATAGCCCAAGGCCGGTTCCCCCTAGTTCTCGGGAACGGGCCTTGTCGATTCGATAAAACCTCTCGAAGATACGCTGCTGAAGTTGTGGGTTAATGCCAATGCCGGAGTCTTTCACAGTTAACAGTGCTTTATTGTTTTCCTGTCTCAAACTAATATCGATCGTGCCGGCTATATCGGTATACTTTGTGGCGTTGTCTATGAGATTGTCGACAAGCTGGCTGATAGCCTGATTTTCTCCGGTGATCATCATCGCTGTTGCAGGCAGCTCAAGCTTTAGGTCTAGCTGCTTCTCCTTAACAATTTCTTTGCTAGCTGCAACCGAACGCTTTACTACTTCGACCAAATCAAAGCTGTGAAAACTTTTCTCCTGATGATCTGATTCCAAGCGAGATATAGTCATCAGATCGGTAACCAAAGAGGAAAGACGTAAGCTCTGTGCATGCACTTTTTCAATAAAGTCATGTTTTGTGTCTTCTGGCATTTCGGTGTCGTCGAGAATGGTTTCAGTTAAGCCGCGAATTGCGGTGATCGGTGTCTTCAATTCATGGGATGCATTAGCGACGAAGTCGCGTCTAATTCGCTCCAAATGATCTAACTCTGAGATATTGTGCAGTACTATTACGGCGCCGATTGGCTCATTTTTTTCGTTGTGCAGTGCTGCTGCATAGATATCTACTACTCGATCATCCTCTGCAGAGGGGCGCCGCATTTGGACCTTGACGATTTCACGTTTGTTTAAGGCTTGCTCAAGAGCTGTGATAATTTCTATGGTACGAACTTGTTCCCAAATCGGTTGCTGAAGACATTCGTCTATAGGCAATCCGAGCAAGTCTGCCGCTACCTGGTTTATGTGCATGATTCTCTGATGCTGATCGACATCGATCACGCCTTCGACCATGCCAGCGAAAATACTACTCAGCCGATTTCGCTCAAGGATAATTTCGGCCATGCGTTGAGCCGAGCCTTTGGCCATGCGATTGAATGCAGCTGCCAATGTGCCCAATTCATCTTTCTGGCTCAAAGTAATTCTACGATCATAGTCTCCTTGGGATATGGCCTCGGCAGCCTCGGTCATTCGCCGCAATGGATCGGTAAAGCGCTTAACAAAATACAGGCCTAGTATAAGAGCGGCGATTGCCACTATGCCGGCACTGAGCAAAATTATTGTCCTAAGTTGAGCGAGTCGGCTGTCAACTGTGGTTAGGGGAACTGACGCTCGCACAAAGCCGATTAATTGTTGATTCTCGGTTACGGCGACGGCTTGATACATCATCATTTGTTTAATTGTTTGGCTATAACGGGAAGCGGTCCCCACCCCATTGTCCGTGGCATCTAATATCTCGGGCCTTTGCAGGTGATTATCCATCGCCTGCGGCTGTTCCTGCGAGTCGGCGATTACACGACCGTCAGGCGCGACTACCGTGAGCCGGCTTGCAGCGCTGATTCCTAATTCGCTTAGGGTGGATTGTAGGGAATTACTATTGGCGACCGAGGGAGTTAGTAGGGAATCTTTGGCGATTTCTGTGAGAAACTCAGATCGTACGGAGAGAGAATCTTGAATTTCTTGCAGTGTATTCTCTGCCAGTTGACGGCTCAGAAGAATGCCTACAACCAGCGTTGAAATTACGATGATTGCGGCATAGCCGGTATAAAGCCGCCATAGCAGCCGAGAATGAAACATGGGTTTGGTTCTAGTCCTAAATTGCTTCTAGCTGATGAATTTTTGAAATCGAGGATTCTAGTCTAAATCTTTGAAGCGATATCCTACACCCCTAATAGTCTCAATATAGGATTGGTCTGGGTCGATTTTTTTACGAATGCCACGGATATGTACATCTATGTTTCTATCAACTACCACGACATTACTGCCAAAGGCCTGGTCGAGTAGTTGTTCCCTGGAAAAGACACGCCCTGGATTACTAGCTAGATAGTACAGCAAGCGAAATTCCGATGCGGTGAGTTTTATATCGCTTCCCGAAAGAGAAATCCGGTGTTTATTTATATCGATACTCAATTGATCTACTTCAATGATCTGATCAGGGTTTGTATTGCTTGCCGGGTCAAAGCGCCTTAACACGGCCTTTACTCTGGCGATTAACTCTTTGGGGCTAAAAGGCTTGGTAATGTAATCATCAGCACCAATACCCAGGCCCAAAACTATATCGCTTTCCTCTCCCTTCGCGGTGAGCATGATTACGGGAATATTTTGTGTACGTTCACTGTTTTTCAGCTGCCGACAAATATCCAAGCCATCCATGCCAGGAAGCATAAGGTCTAGAAGCACGAGATCTGGCAGCTCGATTTGGACCAAGTCGAGTCCTTTGGAGCCATCCTGAACAGCTGTAATGCGAAAGCCTTCGCGCTTTAGGTTGTAGCTCAACACGTCCAGTATGTCTGGCTCGTCTTCTACTATTACTATGTGTGTTTCGGTCATAGATATGCTTCGATCTTGCTTGAAAAATGATAGCCTAACATGCGCGTATTAAGATTAGGTAAAGAGGCTAAGCCTTAGTCAGTAGTACGAGCTGGCAACTATGTAGGCCAGAAAAAAATGGAAATCAAAGGAGGCAGAGTGTTTGATTTTGGTGTGTGAGTTTCCAGATCAAAGTACTCTGACTCCTTTGATTTCTTTGATTTCTTTGATTTTCAGAGTTGCGTTATTAAACCACGTCTAGATTGAATTCAGCTGGTAAGGAGTTCGAAATTACGTCGTAGACAGGCGAGTATAAAGCCATTTCCGTGAGTTCCTCTTTTGTAGCGTTGCTCTTTACCCGCATATTGACCACAACCTTGTTGAATCCTTTTCTGACATCTTCTGATAAGCCAAATAGTCCTCGTACATCCATATCGCCCGTGTACGATGATTCAACCGACTCAATAGTAATTCCACGAACCGCCGCATGATAAACGAGCGTTCCTGTAAGACAAGCAGCCAGAGCGTGGAGAATAATTTCCATTGAGTTTGGGGCGGTGTCTTTGCCCGCTGCGATACAGGGTTCATCTGCATCAAGTATAAAGGGGTCTTTTCTTGTTTTGTCTTCTTCATTCCCAGCGAAGAAATCTTGAATCTGGCTGCGACACAGCGCTCCAGTAATCCATTTATTTTGAGCTCTCCACTGAAATTTTGCGTAGCTGGAGTCCTTTTCAATTTCGCCGATTACATTCATTACCTGATTAACATCAACACCATTGGTTAGATTCTTGATATTTTTTACCGTACTAGGATTATTCATTTTCATTCTCCTATCATTTAGTTTGATTGGTTTTAAACAGGGTGTGCCTGTTGATATGGATAATAGGAAATAGGAGCCTTCCATCGATACTGTAGATTGTGTAGTATTTAACTACATAATCTGTAGTTAAAGGTATCTAATATGAACTATGGTCAATTCTGTCCGGTAGCGAAAGCCAGCGAAGTTATTGGCGAGAAATGGACGATTCTTATATTGCGGGAGCTATTGCTGGGTACAAAGCGATTCAGTGATTTCCAGCGTTCTCTGTCAAGAATGTCTCCTACGCTTCTTTCAAAACGGCTCAAACATTTAGAAGAGAGTGGCATTGTCATTAATAAAAAAATTCCCGGGCAGAGGGGGTCTGAGTATCGATTAAGTGCAGCGGGTAAAGAGCTTGGCCCGCTTGTTGAGGTTTTGGCCAATTGGGGTATGCGCTGGGCGAGAGGCCAGTTAACTGATGACGAGCTGGACGTTGATTTCCTTATGAGAGAAATGCAAAGACGATTACAGACAGAGTATTTGCCAGATGGTGAGACCACAATTTGTTTAATGTTTGATGATATGGCAGAGCACAACACATGGTGGTTGTTAGTTGAGGACGATAGTGTTGACGTATGTACAGAAAACCCAGGCAAAGATGTAGATATTTATATCAAATCTGATGTAAGGACGATTATCAATATATGGGAGGGTGATACGCCGATACGCTCGGCAGTTCGTGCCAAGACTGTAAAATTGATCGGATCTCGCCATCTTATTCGCTCAATCTCCGACTGGTTTGCTGTTTGCCTTTATAAAGATGTGCAGCGGGGTGATCCGAAGTTAATGCGGCAACTATCGAAGGGCTGAATTAATCAAAGGGGATAAAGAAATGGGGTTAGAGTAAATATCGAGTAGTTTTTACGTTTTACCCCATTTCTTTAGAGAGTTAACTTGTCAATACCGTTCTTTTGGTTTTGCACCGGAACTAGACAAGGCGAGCCCATTCGTACGATATTGCAAGCAATATCGTAGCTGAGCTAGCTTAGAGCTGCTCTAAGCTTTCCTGTCTCTTACTCACATAAATTCTTCTGACATGTTAACAGGTTTCAATAACAATCGATTCAATATGCACCTGGCAAGGGCTCTGGTTGTCATACTGACCTGCCTGTGGTTCGGCGGCATTGTGCAGCACTATTGTCTCGATGGCATGGAGCCAGATATCACTCTGCATCTAGAGAACCTTAACGGTCACGTAGATCATGAGGATGGGTCAGGGCGCAACGATTTTGAACGAACGGCGCTAACGGACAAT
>TARA_B110000858_G_scaffold118916_1_pt1 | contig 31151 bp, 30 predicted proteins | sample TARA_B110000858 | Tara Oceans TARA_B110000858 (sample SAMEA4398247) | marine metagenome | biome: Polar Biome; feature: [SRF] surface water layer (ENVO:00010504); material: water (ENVO:00002006), including particulate matter (ENVO:01000060) such as... | depth 5 m | reverse complement strand
CTTCTGATTTTGGTGGTGTCTCTGTAAGCCCTTCCGGTGTTGATTCACCGCCAATCAGCATTAGTCACTCACCAACTGATCCAGATGCTTACCCAGCATATGGATTATTTGGTGGGGCTGATCAGCCTCCTGTTGCAGGCGGTTCGGATAATACCGAGGCTGTGGGAACTGATTATACTAAAATCGAGTCTGTTAATCCTGCTGGCACTGACGTTGGTGCTACTGATGATGATTTAGCGACTGACTTTAGTATTTTCGATCTACCTGGTGCTGATCCTGAAGAAGATGCTTTGTCCTTGCTTAGACCTGCGAATGTTGGTTTGGGTCGTGGTTCTGGCTTCAAGAGCATTGAGCAGCTTAAAGCTGAGATTGCTGCGGCTGAAGGTACGGCAGACGATGGTGGTTATGACCGTCTTCTTGGTTACCAAGAGGACAATTTCAATGTTGTCCCTAGCGAGATGACTGTACAGCAGGTTTTAGATTTTCAACTCAAGCGTGGTGAAGGTTCTTACGCTGATTATTCCAAGGGTGTTAATCTGAAGAACAACCAGTTGCGTGAAGATGGCACTCCAAAAATCTCTACGCCTGTTGGCAAGTATCAGGTTGTCGGCTCTACGCTAGGTCAGCTTATAAAGGACGGCATTGTTGATCCTAATGATAAGTTTGACGCGACGACTCAGGAAAAAATTGGTGAATATCTTATCAACGAAAAACGTGGTTATAACCGCGCCAAAGGTCCAGATGTTTTGGATGGAGGAATTACTCAAGCTGAGTTTGAAAAGGGTCTTGGTCAAGAGTTTCAGGGCATTCAGAAGGATAAAACATTCAGCTTGAGCGGTGGTTCTGTTATGAACGCAGAAGATCTCAAGGCTAAAGTAGCAAGCGGAGGAAGTTTAACTCCAGAAGAGTTTGACTTTATGGTAAAAGATACTTCTGCCATTACGAGTAAAATAGAACCTGAGTTTGGACTTGCGTTTGGCGACGGTGACGATGACGAAGACAACACTGGTATTAATCAGCCTGTTAGTTCAATTGAAACTGTAGAGGCAGTGATACCCGGTGCTTCAGACGATGAAATAGCTAAGATTAAAGCACAGCTTGACGCTTCCGTTCCTGTTCAGGGTTTTGGCAAGTTTATATCAAACATTGGCAAGGGCCTTTTCTATGGTCTTGGCGAGAACTTTGTTCAAAGTTTAATTGATAAAACTGAGGCTGAACGTACTGATGTTGTTAATATGCACATGAATGCGATTAATAACGGCGCTACTCCTAAATATGACGATGATGGCAAGTACATTGGTTATGACATGGATACTATGTCGTCTGAAGAAATAGACGCTACTTTTGGCACTGGAAATATTTTCACTGAACGAACCCCTGGTGCTAGTACTATTGATTTTGGCAATGCAGCTAATGAGAATATGTTTACTACGTCTGATGGGGAAGAGTACGCTATAACTCCAGACGGCAAGGCTGTTTTAATAAAAGATGGGGTTGTAGGTACTGGTGAGAGTATTCTTAACAGCGGTCTTGGCACTGGAACTGAAATTACTGAAGTTCCCGGTCTTCCCACTGAAATTACTGAAGAGGAGCCCATTGTAATTACTGAAGAGGAGCCCACAGACACAACTACCACCGAAACTGAAACTCCCGGCGATGAAATTGTTGATACTGGTTACACTACGGATGAAAGCGGTAATAAAATCTGTAATCAAGCTGGTTACATTTACAGTGTAGCCACTGATGCTTGTGTTCCTGCGGCAGAACTTGGAAATAATTCTCTTAATATTGGCTCTATCCGTAGCTTTGATAATATTTTGAAAGGCATCCAAACCACGGCCCCTACGATTGCTCCGATTTCTGACAATATTAAGCCGTTTGCTCAGGGTGGTATGGCGGGTTTGAATCAAACTGCTGATAACTTCTTGAGAGCTTTGGGTGGTTGATGGAGGATTTTAGCGACTTTGCGAGTTATCTTACTGACGATGAGATTGCCAAAGTAGCTCCTATGATTGAGCGTATTAAGACGCTTGATTCTCGTAAGGCAAAGCATGATAGCTTTATGGATTTTGTGAAGCATGTTTGGCCTCAATTTATTGAGGGCAGGCATCACAAGATATACGCCGAGAAGTTGCAGGATGTTGCTGACGGCAAGTGCAAGCGTTTAATTATTAATATGCCCCCTCGGCATACTAAGTCTGAGTTTGCGAGTTATTTATTTCCGACTTGGCTTATGGGCAGGCGTCCTGATTTGAAAATTATTCAGGCGACTCACACTGCTGAGTTGGCTGTAGGTTTTGGTCGCAAGATTAAAAACTTGATTGAGAGTGAGGATTTTAAAGATGTTTTCCCAGATGTCAGCTTGGCTACTGACGCAAAGGCGAGCGGTAGGTGGAGCACTAATGGCGGCGGCGAGTACTACGCTGTTGGTGTTGGTGGAGCTTTGGCTGGTCGTGGCGCGGACTTGGCGATCATTGATGACCCTGTTTCGGAACAAGATGCGTTAAGCGCCACTGCGCTTGATAGTATTTACGAGTGGTACACTTCTGGCCCTCGCCAGCGTTTACAACCCGGTGGTGCGATTATCATTGTTATGACGCGCTGGTCGATTCGTGATTTAACTGCGAAGGTTTTAAGCAAGCAAAGTGGCAAGGGTTCTGACCAGTGGGAGGTTGTTGAGTTTCCTGCGATTATGCCTTCTGGCAATCCCTTATGGCCTGAGTATTGGTCTCTTGACGAGTTAGAGGGCGTTAAGGCTTCTATTCCTGTTGGCAAGTGGAATGCTCAGTACATGCAGAACCCTACTGCTGAAGAGGGTGCGATTATCAAGCGTGAGTGGTGGAACACTTGGGAAAAGGATACTCCACCCGCTTGCAGTTATATTATTCAGTCGTATGACACTGCGTTTAGTAAAAGTGACAGGGCTGACTATAGCGCGATCACAACCTGGGGCATTTTCCATCACGATGATACTGGTGAGGATCATATTGTATTGCTTGACGCAACGAGGGGGCGCTGGGAGTTTCCTGAGTTGAAGGAAGCTGCGAATAATTTGTACAAAGAGTACGACCCTGACATGGTTTTAATTGAGCAAAAGGGTTCTGGTATGCCCTTGACGCAGGAGTTGCGTAGGATAGGAATACCTGTGACTCCATTTACACCGGGTCGTGGCGCTGATAAATTTACTCGTATGCACGCCTGTGCTCCTGTGTTTGAAAGTGGTATGGTGTGGGCACCTGATACTCAGTTTGCGGATGAGGTCATGGAAGAATGTGCGGCGTTTCCCAACGGCGAACATGATGACTTGGCGGATTCGATGACACAGGCTATACTGCGTTTTAGGCAGGGAGGGTTTATCACCACTCCTAGTGACTACGATGAAGATGATTTAACCGCGTACCGTCAACGCAGAGAGTACTATTAGGAGACCGACATGGAAGATAAAGAAGCAATTATGATGGCGCTTTTGGAAGCTATGGAAGATGGCGGAGGTTCAGTTAAAGAATCTCTGCGCCCTAAGAAGCGTCCGAAGAGGATTGGTGGTGGTATGACTGACGGTACACGCGGTCCCAAACCTATGCGTAAAAACATTGGTTCTAGTGCTAGCGGAAGCACACGAGGCATAGACCCGCGTGATAACTACAGCGAAGAAGATCTAAAGGCTCTTTTGAGGTCTTCCGGTTCTGCCAAAGGCATGATGGGCGGCGGTAAGGTTAAGGGTTATAAAGGCGGCGGTTGTGTAATGACTGGTCGCGGCGGTTCCTACAAAGGACAAGGCTAATGGCTAAGATCGTTATCAACATTGATATGGAAGAGCTTAAAGGTGGCGTCAATCAAATGGTTGATGACGATCAAGCCGAAGAATTTTCTTGTCCTTTAGTTACTGAGGACGAGGACGAAAACTCTGAAAACAAGCAGAATGCTATTGATGAGTTTGCATACGGTCCTTCTCCTCAAGGTTCCGGTAAAAAATCTGAAAAGTGTGGTATTTGCAAATATTATGACATTCGATCTGAAATGATAGGTTGCATTGAGGATGGCATGGGAGATGCCGAAGATTTAGGTTATTGCAGTAGGTTAGATTTTGTTTGCGGTTACGAGAAAGTTTGCAATGCTTATGCGTCTGGCGGTCCTGTGACTGATTATGAAAGCGAAGATAATTCCCCCATCGACGGTGGGTCTAAGGATATCTTCTAATGAGGTTGGAGCGGGATATATTAGAGTTTTCTCCCGACTCTTTAATGTGCATGTTCTCGGCTTATCGCTCTAAGTTGATTGAACTCTATTCTGCTCCAACACCTGAAAAGGAATAAAAATGGCTATTGAAAGAGATATGGGTGCTGGTGGGATAAATATGCTCCCAGATGTATTGCCGGAGCAAGAGTTAATGGTTCCAGAAATGCCTCAAGATCCCGGTGTTTTTGAGTTTGACGATGGCTCTGCAATCGTTGGTGAATATGAAGAACCCTTGGAGCCTATGAACATTGAGTTCAACAGCAACTTGGCTGACTACATTGATGATGCAGATCTTTCTAGAATTGCGTCTGATTTGACTGGCGATATTGATGATGACTTTTCTGCTCGTCAGGACTGGGAAGACACATACAAGCGTGGCCTAGAGTATCTAGGAATGCAGTACGAAAATCGTACTGAGCCGTTTGAGGGGTCTTCTGGCGTTGTGCATCCCTTGCTTGCGGAAAGTGTAACTCAGTTTCAGGCGCAAGCGTATCGTGAGATGTTACCTGCAAGCGGTCCTATTCGTGCTGAAGTCGTTGGTGCTGATAACGAAGATGTTATTAAGCAGGCAGAACGCGTCAAAGACTACATGAACTACATGGTTACTTATGAAATGGAGGAGTATGACCCAGAAATGGATCAGATGCTTTTCTATCTTCCTGTGATTGGTTCTACTTTTAAGAAAATTTACTTTGATCCATTAAAGGGTCGTGCTGTTAGTAAGTTTGTCCACGCTGAAGACTTGGTTGTTCCTTATGGCGCAACAGATTTAGCGTCAGCGCCTCGCATTACGCACGTCATCAAGATGGATTCGAATGAAGTTCGCAAGCTTCAACTAGCTGGATTTTATATCGACATTGACTTGCCTTCTAGTTCCAATTCAGAAGATTCTTCTGAAGTTCAGCAAACCATTGACGATATTCAAGGCGTTCATCCTAGCAACTCCTCTACTGAGTTGACTTTGCATGAGGTTCACACAGACTTGGATATATCTGGCTTTGAAGACATAGGGCCAGATGGTGAGGAAAGTGGTTTAAAACTTCCTTATATTGTTACAATACTGTCCGACACTGGTGATGTTCTGTCTATTCGTCGTAACTACGAAGAAATGGACATGATGAAACGTAGAAAGCCATATTTCGTTCATTACAAGTTCCTTCCGGGTCTTGGCTTTTATGGTTTGGGTTTGACCCATATGATTGGTGGTTTGGCTCAAGCTTCTACATCTATTCTGCGTCAACTTATTGATGCTGGTACGTTGTCTAACTTGCCTGCTGGTTTTAAGGCTCGTGGCGCTCGCATTCGTGATGAAGACAACCCAATTCAACCGGGTGAGTTCAGAGACATTGACGTTGCTGGGACCGACATACGAACCTCTCTGATGCCCTTACCTTTTAAAGAGCCCTCTGGCACCCTTTACAACCTTTTAGGCACTCTTGTGGACGCAGGGCGGCGCTTTGCTGCTATGGCGGACATGAAGATAGGTGAGATGGGCGGCGAAACTCCTGTTGGCACGACGATGGCTATTATGGAGCGTGGCACGAAAGTTATGTCTGCGATTCACAAGCGGATGCACTACTCTCAAAAGCTTGAGTTTAAACTCCTTGCAAAAGTGTTTTCTGAAACAGTCCAGTCTTATCCATACATGCCCTCTAACGAATATGGACCAGAGGTTTTTGCAACTGACTTTGATGGCCGAGTCGATGTTCTTCCAGTCAGTGACCCGAACATTTTCTCTATGTCGCAGAGAATTGCTTTGGCGCAAACGCAATTGCAGTTGGTTCAGTCGAACCCACAAATACACGGTGGTCCGCAGGGATTGTACCAAGCGTACAGGAATATGTACGAGGCGCTTGGTGTTAATAATATTGATGGCATATTGCCACCGCCACCTCAGCCACAGCCAGCCAATGCTGCGAAAGAGAACCAAATGGCAATGAACGGCGCTCCGCCGCAGGCTTTCCCTGATCAAGATCACAAGGCTCATATGGAAACTCACTTGTCCATTATGTCTACACCTACTGTGCAGATGAACCCACAAGTTATGGGAATTTTGCAAGGGCATATTCAAGAGCACATTGGTTTGCTTGCGGAACAGCAAGCGTCACAGATGATCATGGAACAAGCTGGTCCTGAAGTTCAGCAGAACCCAGAGGCTATGCAGATGTTGAAGCCAGCTATAGACCGTCAAGCAGCTATGCTGATTGCTGAACTTACTGAGCAATACGCACAGACGGTAGAGCCTGTTTCTGAAGGTACAGATCCTCTTGTTGATATCAGGAACCAAGAGCTTCAATTGAAGGCTGCTGATTTGCAACGCAAGTCAGATGAGTTCGAAGCGAAACAGCAGCTTGATCGTGAGCAAGACGCCGCAGATATGCAATTGGCTCAAAGTCGTCTGAACTTGCAGCAAAACGCATTGGAAGACAAAACCCGTGTAGCAGAAGAGCGTGTGCAAACTCAACGTGACATTGCTGCACTTAACAATGACACAAAACAAAGGGGTGTAAATAATGTCCAGTAGTGTTCGTGAAAAGATGATCAAAGTTGATCGGGAAAAGAAACGATTAAGGCTGTCTAAGGAACCTGAACCTTTGTTCCTTCAAGCTTTAGAGGAGGTAAGAGCACGAGATGAAAACGGACATTTTATCCCAGATGACCCAAGCACGCCAGAAAACGAAGCTTGGGTCAAAAAGCCAAAAACAAACAAAAAAACTGCTGCAAAGAAAAAAGCAGCCTCAAAAAAGTCTAAGTAACTTTAGCTCAATAGCAAGACCCCAGAAATTTATGGGTGTTTTTTAAAATATTGGGATATGTACTTGTGTTTCCCGCTAGATCTTATAAAGTTCTAGTGGGAGACATACATGGACTCACTACATTTAGCTGATTATCTGTTTAAAAAGTTGCGTCAAAAGCGCGAAGACTTAGAGGTGACTCTAGGTACTGGAAACGTGTCTGATTTTTCTGAGTACAGGTACATAGTTGGACAAGTCAAGGGTCTCACCTTTATGGAGGATGAGATCAGAACCTCAATGAAAAACATAGAGTATTCAGATGAATAAAAAACTTTACGTTCCTGAGCACGTTGCCAGAAAAATTAACAATCCCAAGGGCATGGAAGATATTCCAAAGCCACTGGAAACTGCTTTTGGTAAACCAAAGCAAAAAAATAAAAACGAGAATGACCCGTCAGAGCTTGACGGTTCTGTTATCGAAAGACTTCCGCAGCCTACTGGCTACAGAATGCTCATCATTCCATTCTACCCAAGCGAAAAGACTAAAGGCGGAATTTATGTTCCTGATGCCGTTCGCGACAGAGAGGCGTTTGCAACTGTGGCCGCGTATGTTGTGAAGCTCGGTCCAGACGCATACAAAGACTCCCAGAAATTCCCAACTGGGAACTGGTGTAATGAGAAAGATTGGGTTCTTATAGGACGTTATGCCGGAAATCGCTTTAAAGTGGAAGGTCTTGAGGTTCGTGTGATAAATGACGATAATATTATCGCAACAATACTTGACCCCCAAGACATTTCTTATGTATAAAAAGAACAGAGGAATATAATCTCATGCAAGTTGAAGACCAAGAAGATTTTGAAAATGCGACATCAGTCGAGTTGGACGAAGATGACAGTTATGTCGTTTCCGAAGACATTGATGACGACGACGATGATTCTGATAGCGGCTCAACCCGAACAAATGTTCGAGATGACGATGACGACGACTCTGAGCTAGGTAATTATAGCAAGAAAGTAAGCAAGAGAATTAAAAAGCTTACTGCTGCGCGACGTAACGCTGAAGAAGAGGCTGCTGCTGCGGTTCAGTATATTCAGCAAGTTCAGGCGCAAAACGAGCAATATAAGCAGCGTTTGTCAAACTTAGACAAGGGTTACATGAGTGAATACGAGGGTCGTATAACCACTCAAGAAGCTCAGGCGAAGCGTGCTATGACTGAAGCCTATGAGGCTGGAGAGTACGAAAAAGTTGCGGAAGCTCAGAGTGCAATTTCTCAAATTGCCATTGAAAAAGAGCGTTTGCGGATGCAGAAGCAGCGTTCTGCACAGCAGCAACAGCAACAGGAACAACAGGCTCAAGCTCCACAGCAGCAACAACAGCGTCGAGCTCCGGTCCGAGATTTAAAATTAGAATCTTGGATGGGGAAAAACACTTGGTTTGGTCCTAACGGTGACAAAGTCATGACTGGTGCTGCTAAGGCAATTCACAATACATTGGTCGCAGAAGAGGGATTTGATCCTACCAGCGACGATTATTATGCAGAGATCGACAAGCGCATACGTCGAGAAATGCCAAACAAGTTTCAGGCTGACAGAAAAAACGTCCAATCTGTCACACCTGCGGGTAGCGGAAATCGCGCCCCTAAGTCAGGACGGAAGAAGCAAGTAGAACTTAATGCGGGTCAAGTCGCTTTAGCACAGAAGTTGAATATACCTCTGGAAAAATATGCTGCTGAAGTTGCCAAAATCGCAAGTCGGAGAAACTAATATGACTGATAGATCGTCACGCGAATCAAAATCGCGGGAGCTCGAAGAGCGCAAAGTATGGCGTCCAGGTTCAGCATTAGATGCTCCAGAAGCTCCGCTTGGATACAAACATCGTTGGATTCGTGAATCTGTGATGGAATTTGATGACAAGACAAACGTCCATAAACGGCGGCAAGAAGGGTACGAACTCGTTCGTGCAGAGGAATACCCAGAGTGGTTTGGACCAGTAGTAGATGAGGGACGCAACGCAGGCATCATTGGTGTTGGCGGATTAGTATTGGCGCGTATCCCCCACGAACTGGCAGACCAAAGAAATCAGCACTATCAAGGCGTTACCACTAACCAAATGGAAGCCGTTGATCGTGACTGGATGCGCGAAAATAATCCAGCGATGCCAAAACTGGCAGCGCAACGAAAATCATCCGTGAGCTTTGGTTCTCGGAGTAAATCTGAAGGATAAGTAAAATGGCGAATCAAGACGCCCCTTTCGGCCTTCGCCCTGTCCGCACGAGCACTAGCTCGCAGCGGCAAAATCAGTATCGTATTGCCTCCGCATATGACACAAGCATTTTCCAAGGTGACATAGTTACAGTCGCTACAGATGGAACAATTGCTCGTGCGCCTGCTGGTGGTACTGCTCTGATTTTGGGTGTATTTAACGGCTGTCAATATGTAGATCCAAATGGCAACATTATTTACTCAAACTACTGGCCTGCTGACGCAACTGGTACTGACATCTTCTGTCAAGTAATTGATGATCCATCAGCGACTTTCTCAATCCAAGCTAACGCTGCATTCCCTGTAGCCGATTTGTTTGGCAATTTTGATATTGTCGATGCAACAGCAGGAAGCACTGTAAGTGGCAATTCTCGTACTGAGATTGCTGTTAGCACAGGCGCAACTACTGCGGGTCTCCCACTTAAAGCTATCGACATTTCTCAAGATCCTGAGAATAGCGATGTTTCCGCCGCGAACACTAATGTGATCGTAAAAATCAATAACCACCTGTTCAGTGCTGGCACTGCGGGTCTGGCATAAGGAGACTGAGTTATGGCTATTTCACGTTCACAACTGGTCAAAGAGCTAGAACCGGGCCTTAACGCTTTGTTCGGCATGGAGTATGATCGTTACGAAAACGAACATGCTGCGATCTACGAAACCGAGTCTTCAGACCGTGCGTTTGAAGAGGAGGTCATGCTCGTCGGATTTGGCAATGCACCTTCAAAAGCAGAAGGTTCTGGCGTTGAATTTGACAATGCAAATGAAGCGTACACTGCTCGTTACTCACACGAAACAGTGGCACTCGCATTTGCACTTACTGAAGAAGCTGTTGAAGACAACTTGTATGACCGCCTCGGCGCTCGTTATACTCGTGCTTTGGCACGCTCTATGGCTCACACCAAGCAAGTTAAAGCTGCTGCAACATTGAACAACGCGTTCGATAGCAACTTTACTGGTGGTGACGGTGTTGAACTTTGTTCAGCGGCTCACCCTCTTGCTGGTGGCGGAACTTTCCGCAACGAGCCAGCAGTGGCGTCTGATCTAAACGAAACTTCACTTGAGAATTCTCTCATTGATATTTCGACGTTCGTTGACGAGCGTAACATGATCATTGCTCTTCGTGGCATGAAGATGGTTATTCCACCACAACTGCAATTCGTTGCGGATCGCTTGTTGGAATCCACATTGCGTGTTGGCACATCAGATAATGATGTAAACGCAATTCGCAACATGGGTATGCTTCCAGAGGGTTACACAGTTAACCACTTCTTGACAGACCCAGATGCGTGGTTCATCAAAACTGACGCGCCTAACGGATTTAAGCACTTTGAGCGTTCGCCAATGCGGACAAACATGGAAGCTGATTTCGACACAGGTAACATGCGCTTTAAAGCTCGTGAGCGTTATAGCTTCGGCTATTCCGATCCACGCGCTGTATTTGGTTCACCCGGAGCTTAATTCGGTTGAAACTTAATTTGAAAGGGGCTGCTTCGGTGGCCCCTTTCTTTTGTTTAAATAGTCTGTATACTGATTTTATTCCTGACAGTCGCATGGTGCGGCTGACACTAGCCACGACAGGAGATATTCATGGCTCTATCGACTTTTTCCGGACCCGTTCGTTCCAACAACGGTTTTCAAATCCCCGTAGTTACAACTGCTAACTTGCCTGCTTTTGGCGATGTTGCGGCTGGCACAGCGTATATCGTTAGCGATAATGGCGCAGGCAACGACGAGTACTGTATTGTTATCAACACAGGCGCTGCTTGGGTTACTGCTGTTGGCGCTGCATTATCATAATAGGAGGCTATAATGGCAGGACCAGTAAAGGCTTATGCTTGGCCTCAAGGAACAGCGGCTGCAATCGTTGGCCCTACACGCTCTCGCATCCGTCAAGTAGTGATCTACGCAGAGACTGCTGGATCGTTTACCATGAAGAATGGCACAGGTTCTGGCGATGATTTAATCGTTCAGCCGTTTCCTGTAGGGATGCATGTACTGAACATCCCTGATGATGGCGTGCTAGCTACTGATGGGGTTTATATCAACGCGTTCACAGGTGCGAATAACGATCTGACAATCTTTTTGTCTTAAATTAAGGTGGGGGAAGTTAATTTCTCCCACCTTAAATTTGATAGGTAATAAATGCATGGAACAAAAAAACATAATTTTAACTCTATCAACAATTCTTATAGTAGGTGTTTTTGCTAGTTACGGGGTCTTTGCCAAGCGGTGGGTGGACTGGTCCACTACAACACTAGTAGATTTAGACAAAAGAACTGCTATAATGGAAGTTGAAGCCAAGCACACAAATCAAATGGTTGTTCAAAACTACCAAATGCTAAGGGAATTAATGTCTAGGGTTCAAAGGACAAATTATGGCGATGGCAAGGGCACAAATGGCGAAGCAAGTAACAACTGGCAAGAAACGAAAAAGTACTAAGAAAAAAGGCGTTGATGGAAAAGCCTGCTGGAAAGGTTACCGATATGCTGGAACAAAGAACGGTAAAGACCGTTGCGTTCCTGTTCGAAAGAAAAGGAAGAAATAAATGACCGTTTCAGGCTCAACAGATTTTGAAATAGATGTAGCAGAATACATCGAAGAAGCTTTTGAGCGTTGCGGTTTAGAGGTTCGCACTGGTTATGATTTAAAAACGGCTCGTCGATCTATGAATCTTTTGTTTGCTGATTGGGCGAACAGAGGTTTAAATCAATGGACCATCAAACAAAGAACCTTAAATCTTGTTGAAAGTGATGGAGATTATGATCTGGAAACTGATGTTATTGATGTTCTAGGTCTTGTTGTGCGTCGATCTGGAACTGATTACTCTTTGGAAAGAATAAGCAGAGATGACTACATAAATATTCCCACAAAGTCTACAAAAGGACGCCCAACTCAGTTTTTTTTAGATAGGCAGGGAGTTCCTGTATTAAAGGTTTGGCCACTTTCAGAAAACAGCACAGATATTATTCTTTATGATTGTTTGACTAGATTGGACGATGCCGATACCGCTCAAAACACTGTTGATATGCCTTTTAGATTTTACCCGGCTTTGGCTGCTGGTCTGTCTTACTACATTGCCGTAAAACGTGCGCCCGAAAGGGTTCAAATGCTAAAGGCAATGTACGAGGAAGAAATGCGAAGAGCTATTGATGAGGACCGTGATCGTGCATCCTTTCAAATCTCTCCAAGCTTGAGGAATTATCGTATTGTCTAGATTTGCTTTAGGTAAAGACGCATACGGCATATCAGACCGTTCTGGTTTTCGTTATCGTTTGCGCGATATGAGGAAGGAATGGAACGGTCTATTTGTGGGCAAAGAAGAGTTTGAGACAAAACACCCCCAGCTTCAACCGATCAATGTGTCACCAGATCCTCAAGCAATTAGAAATGCTAGGCCAGAAAGAATTGAACCAAAGGTTGAAGTTCTTTTAAATCTAAACCCTTTTGGTTCACAGGTAGGTACAAGTGTTATGAAAGTAAAAGAACCAGGACATGGGCGTGATACAGGGGATATTGTTAGGTTTAGAAAATCTCTTGGTTTCGCAGGAATAACTTCAGAAAATCTTAACAAGGCTGCAGGATATTCAATCACAAAGGTTAACGCAGACACTTATACATTTAATGTAGATGGAGGCCCTGCTTCTGTGACTTTATTTGGTGGCGGCAAGGTGGCTTCTGCAGGCCCAGTTACGGTGGAGGCATAAATGTCTTTTACATACGCAGAAATAAAGCAAGCGATTCAAGACTATACCGAAAATTATGAAACAACTTTCGTAAACAATATTCCATTATTTATTCGATTTGCTGAAGATAAAATTTTAAAGCAAGTTCAACTAGACTTATTTAGAAAGACTCAAACGACAAATTTTGTCTCTGAAAATCCTTACTTAAACGTCCCTAGTGACTTTCTTGCTCCATTTTCATTAAGCTGGAGTAACGCAGGAAATGAGGTATTTTTTGTAGACTTTAAAGACCCAAGTTTTTTAAGAGAATATCAAGGGGATACTGACACATCAAGTCAACCTCGTTATTATGCTATGTTTGATAATGAAAACTTTGTCTTGTCTCCAAAGCCAGACTTAGCATATGTGGCTCAATTAAGTTACTTCTACAGACCGCCAAGCCTTACGGCGGGAGGTGACGGAGACAGTACATGGCTTAGTATAAATGCAGAGACTACTCTTTTATATGCGTCTCTTGTTGAAGCCAGTATATTTATGAAAAGTGAGCCAGACGTAATGCAGTCATACGCCGCAAGAATTTCTGAGGGCATACAACAATTGAAAATGTTGGGCGAGGCAAAACAGTCAACAGATCAGTACAGAACTGGGATGATAGTTAGAGGGAAACAGTAATGTTATCCGATTTAGGATCTATAAAAATACATACGACAAAAAACAGAGGCCACACACCAGAAGAACTGTCTCAGTTTTGTGTGGATAAAATTGTCTATGTTTCTGACGAAGCTAATCCCCTTATCAGGGAGCAAGCAAGGGTCTTTCAAAATGAAATACGTTCTGTTATAGTTGATTATATCAAGCAGGGCGCGCGTAGTGACAGAACAACTGTTTGCAATGCGTTAATGGACGCAGGACACCCAGAGCTTGCAGAGCATATAAGGAAATTGTAATGGCTATTACTCAAGCTTTAACAACAACGTTTAAGGAAGAGCTTCTTCTTGGTGGGCATGATTTCAGTACGTCTGGAGCATCTGCAGGTAGTTTTGCAGTCTCTTTGCACAATGTTTCCTCAAGTACGTTTGATTCATCAGTAACATCTTACATATCTACTGATGAAGTAGCCAGTAGCGGAGATTATACTTCGGGTGGTTACAGCGCAGGCCAAGGACTTACTGTAAATACAGCCCCTACTAATGGCGGATCTGGATCAATTGTCTTTACAAGCTTTGCTGACAAAACTTTTACAGGCGTTACGTTTACAACGAACTGTGCGATTGTTTACAATAATTCTCCAGCAGGCAACGCTTCAGGTAGAACAAATCCATCTGTAGCTATTTTGGACTTTGGTGGAGGTCAAACCGCTAGTAATGGTGATTTCACAATTCAATTTCCAACTGCAAACGCTACACTCGCGATTATACGGATTAACTAATGGCTAAGGTCTTTGACAGAGTTAAGGAATTTACGTCCTCAACTGGTCTTGGGAACATAACCACTACTGGATCGTATAGTTCTTTTCAGAGATTTTCTGATGTTTTAAATGTTGGAGATACAACGTTTTATGCGATAGTTGACGGAATAAATGGTAGCTGGGAGTCAGGATTGGCGACATACACTTCCACTAACGTTCTTGAAAGAACTAAAGTTTTTGAAAGTTCTAATTCTGGTGAAAAAGTCAGCCTTTCATCTGGTGAAAAAACAATATTTATGACTTATCCAGCAAGTCAATCTATAACATCAACTCAGTCAATCGCATTATCAATTGCGTTAGGATAACAAATGGGCAAGAAACTTATATTTGATTACACATTTGATGCTTCGCAAAAAACGATAGTATTAGAAGACATTTACGCTCAAGAACGCTTTTTGCTTATAACAAACATTTCAACTGGCGACATAATTTATCAATTTAACGATATTAACTTGTCGATTTCTAATATTTCTTTTGACTACGACAAAAGTGAAACGACCCTGACTCTTGCGTTTGATACAACATCTATGACAGACAATGATGTTCTTCAGATTTATTTAGATGAGGGAAGCACAGACATTACAGTCAATGAGCGTTTTATTGACCCTGTTTCTAAAATTCGTGTGTCCAATCCAGAAAACCTTATCGACACAGACTTTGAATATGGTTTGCAGTCAACTAAATGGGAAACACTGGAGTTAACAAACAACATTCCCACATTCTTTAGCCGTAGTGGCGACGAGTCGTTAGTTCTTTCAAGTATGAATGTTCAAGCAGGTAGTAATGTTGTCACGGTTGTGACTAGCTTGCCTCATGGATTTCAGCGCGGAACTCCTATTATTGTTCAAGCGTCAGGAAGTGTTTCTGCTGATGGTGGGTTCGTAGTTGCGTCGATCATTGATGCAAGTACCTTTAACTACAAGGCAAAAACGAGCTTTCTGCAAACACGATTAATAAGTGAAACATTTACATTATTGTTTCCAGGTTCAATTTACTCAGGTACTGAATTTAAGCTAACAAACATTGGCGGTATTACAACTGATGGTGCTGCTCAAAGTGCTCTGACAGTAAACACTGTTTTCCCAACCGACTTTGAGACCGGGACAAGCATGGCTTTGACGAACTCATTCGCCAAAGCAACTGTTTCTTTTAGCACAGCAGATGTTGAAATTGATAATACAAAAAGTTTAAATATTAGCTACGTCAATGCGACTGCGACAGGAGAAGAGGATAATTTCTTCTTGGGTGGCGTTAATGGTATAACTTGGCTTCCTCGTGAAACAAGTATGTATGGAACGCCTTTTTATTTTGAAGAGGGTACTACTACAATAGATACGGGGGCGGATACAGTAACCTTTACTGAGCCTCACGGGTTCCAAACTTATGATAACGTGCTTTACGTTTGTGATAGTAGTACAAACACACCAATTAGCGGCCTTTCTGCTATGCACGTTTATACGGTAGTAAGAATTGATGATTACACATTAAGATTCGCGAACAACCGTTCTACCTCAACATTTTACAAGATTGCACTCGGCGCAAACGGCGCGAGTGCGGGAGTTGTTAAGTCTGCACTAATTGGGGCTTATTTTCACAGGACTTATTATAGCTTTGATTACGGGTTTATGTACACTGGCTCTGTTCTGAACACAGCAACTGAGTTTACAGGTAGCTCCGCAGATAGCCCTCTATTGTTCACAGCTTACGCGAATTATGGTCAAGATTCTAGATTTAATGTAGCTTCAGATGTTTTTGACCCATCTACGGTCAGCCTTTATGATTATTATGGTACTTACTATACTAGCATCTACTATTATTATGTATGGACTAGCACCACAAGTCGTTTGTTTACTGGCTTTACCAGTAGTAATTACATGGGTGCGGTTCCTATAAACTTTTCTGTTAATAAATCAACGATTTGGGTGCCAAATCACGATATAACTGATCCTACAGTTGTTACTATAACTGCAACAGTAGGAACTTTGCCAGGTGGATTAAGCAGCGGAAGTCCGTACATAGCGGAAAGAGTTAATGACAATCGTCTGTCATTTAAAAATTTGAATGGTTCTGATGTTAACTTTACTACAAACGGCTCAACTAATCTTCAGTACAATGTCTCTGCCACTATTCCTTTAGAAGATGCAAATACAATAGAAATTGCAGGCAATACACTGAATGAGGGTGATGCCCTTGCTTATTACAATGCTTCTGCAAAAGATAATAGCGGAACTGATATTGGTGGACTAACTGACGGCACAACATATTACGCGGCATTAAAAATTAAAGATAAGTTCCAGCTATCAACAGAAAGCAATGTTTTTGGAGCTACATCAGCATGTTTAGCTCAAAACTCATTTACTTGGGTAAACTTGACTGCGAACACCCTTCTTTTAAATAGTAACCCGTACAGCAATGGTGACGCCCTTCAATATGCGGCTATTACCCCTGTTGTTCCGCTAACAAGCGGTTCAATTTATTATGTTCGAACAGTTAGTGGGAATACTGTTGCTCTATACTATTCAAAAGCAGACGCTATCGCTGATACAAACCGCGTTGATTTGTTGGCTTATGGAAGTGGTAGAGGAAACTTTACTGAATTAAAGATTTTGGACATTACCTCAACTCCGTCTCCAGATCAAACTCAGGTTTTTGAAGCTGACTTTGTTGGCGCTGCTGACGGAAACTATGTTGTATCCTCAACTTCTGCAAATGGCCTAGCCTTTGACTTTGAATCATCAAGTGAGATTCAGGCCAGAACTAAAGTGGTTACTGCACAAGCTTCTCTCGCAATTTCTCTAAACGCCTTATATATTTCAGATCATGGATTTATTACTGGTGACTCTGTTGTTGTTACGTTAACGGGCACAACAAATCTAAATGGATTGACGAGTGGAGATACTTATTACATTGCTAGAATAAATAAAGATTTTGTTAAGTTTAGTTCCACTGAAGAAGAGGCTATTGCGGGTACCTATATTGCGCTGAGTGAAAGTGGGACTTCTGCTACAGAACTTACTGGGACGATATCATTAGCTCCAACTACAATTGTTGGATCGTTTAATGGCTCTGGAACTGTAACGTTCAGTGCTGATTCACTGTTCGCGACTGGAGAGGGAACAACATTTACTTCTTACTTTAACAAGGGTGATGTGTTTTTTATCAATGAGCCAGAAGCTACTCAGACAACTGATATTACAGGAGTAAATACAAGTACAGATGTGTTCACTGCAGTCGGTCACGGTATGACCAGCGGAGATATGGTGCGGTTCTCTGGGGATGCTGCACCTGGAAGCATTAACTTCAACAATGTTTATTTTGCAAATGCTGCGAGCGTAAATACGTTTTCTGTCCACTTTACAGAAACTGATGCCTTAGCAGCCAGCAATAAAATTGCTCTTTCAACGACTGGAACAAATGCAAGCGTTACAGATGTTACTTCTGCTGGTGGCATGATTGAAAGGCAGATTTATTTTGTTAATTCAGAATCTTTGATTACCTTTACAGAAGCGCTGCCAAGTACTGGCCTATCTGAAGTTAATTACCTTCAGACTACAGGTTTGTTATTGCGTCCTGATGGCTTTGCTTTGCATCGTCCTTACGATGGTGGAGTGGAGTTAATTCCACCTACTAACCCAGACAGTCAAATGATTCGTCAAACTCGTAAGTACTTCCGTTATCAGTCAGGTAAAGGTATTCAGGTCTCGTTTGCTGTAAACTTTAGTCCTACATCGCAAATTGATATTTTTACTCGTTCTGGAGAAATTGGGACAGTAGTTTCACGGTTCCCGCATAGGCTTTCTCAAGATTTATTTGTTACGATGTCAGGGTCAACAAATACAGCCAATGATGCAATTGGAACAAGCATACTAAATGTTACAGTTGGAACATCTCCAGAAGATCCAACTCAGAATAAATTTATTGTAGATGACGATTATTATTCTACTTACTCTTTGTACGAAGGTCGTACATATAGGTTCGATCAAAGTGAAAGTACAAACGCAACTCATCCTCTTAGGTTTTCTGAGCAAGAAGATGGAACACATAACCCAAGTGGGACGGGCACGGAATACACGACTGGCGTAACAAAGGTTGGCACTCCCGGTACAGCAGGAGCCTATACTCAAATAACAGTCGCTACAGGTGCGCCAACTCTTTATGTGTATTGTGAAGTACACTCTGGAATGGGTTTCACGACTCCAACAATTGTTGATCCAAGCAATAATTCTACAAACTTGTGGAATGGCTCTCACAAAGTTCTTTCAGTTGTAGATGACTTCACCTTTACTGTTCAACTAGACGGTAGTCCGTCAGATAATAATGCGTTTGGTGTTGTAGAATATTATGTAAACAACTGGGAAAACAGTTCTCTGCGTTGTGGTTTGTATGACGATCAGAACGGAATCTTCTTTGAGTACGATGGTCAGACACTTTATTGTTGTCGTCGAAGCTCAATTCGACAAATCTCTGGTTATGCCAACTTAGAGTTCCGATCTAGTGAAGTTGTTGGTCAAGGAACCAAGTTTGCCTCTCAGCTAAGTGTTGGGGATTACGTTGTAATTAAAGGGCAATCTCACAGGGTATCTCGCATTGATGGTGATGAACTAATGTACATGACGCCAAGTTATCGCGGTGTAAGTTCTGAAAAAGTAATTATTACTAAAACAGAGACCAAACGCGTTCAGCAATCTGAGTGGAACATGGATGTCTGTGATGGAACTGGATATACAGGATTTAAACTTGATATCCATAAAATTCAGATGGCCTATATTGATTACTCATGGTACGGCGCTGGTAAAGTTCGCTTTGGGTTTAAGGACCAGCACGGTAATGTTCGGTATATTCATAGCTTTGTTCACGGAAACTTCTTTACTGAAGCATATATGCGCTCTGGTAACGTTCCAGCACGTTATGAAGTTCAAAACATTGGTCTGCCAAGTTACGTCCCCGCTTTGGCACACTGGGGTACATCCGTAATTATGGATGGTCGGTTTGATCCAGATAAAGCGTATATCTTCAACGCGACATCTTCTAGCTTGACATTGACAGGCTTGAGTCAGCTAACAGTCGATGGTAAAATTGATTATTCTGGGTTCTATTATCAGAGAATTGGCCGTCAAAATTATCCAATTGGGTACGCAATTCTGCTAGATTCTGCGAGCAGTACTCTCAACTCAGTTACTTCTGGTACGGTTATTACGGGTGCTGATCTTAGTGCAAATACCTCCGCTTCAAATCCATCATCTGGGGCAATCTTTCCATATCAATCATACTTGCCGTCTATTTCCTCTCGTGAGGGAACTTCTTTTTTTACACAGGCAGCAAGAAACTTGCTTGTTATTAATAAGGCTCCGACAGGTACAAGTGTTGGTAGCACTACTTATAGTATTGGTGAAGCAAGTGGAGCGGATATCAACGTTACAAAGAACTTGCCATTGATTAGTATTCGACTGGCTCCATCTGTTGATACAGGCGCACCTGGATTTTTAGGTGAGCGTGAAATTATTAACCGAATGCAATTGATCCTTAACCAAGTTGGCATTTTGTCCACACACGCAGGGACAATAAAACTTATCCTTAATGGTCAGCTTAGTACAAATGCTTGGGAGCGGGTTCAAACCCCAAGCCTGAGTCAGGTTATTAATCACGATAACTCAGACATCATTACTGGTGGACAATCTGTTTACAACTTTGAGGTTCAGGGTGGTACTGGCGATACAGGTCGTCAACCTGTTTTAACAACCGAGGCTTTGGGTGACATTGCCACATTGGGCAACGCTATTCTCGGTGGTGATAACGTATATCCAGACGGGCCAGACGTTTTGACGGTTGTAGCAATTCTAACAGAAGACCCCTCAACTGTTAGCGGTACTAACCCATTCCAAGTTTCAGGTCGTATAAGTTGGTCTGAATCACAAGCGTAGGAAAGAAAAATGCTATTTGGCACTTATGCGTTTTCTGAGGTAGCGTTAAGTTCCGACTCAGTAAACCAACAAGTAGATATATCAGGAATAGAAGCATCCACCAGTGTAGGGGATGTTTCTTTTTCCATTTCTGGAAAAGCCCTACCAGATGGTATGGAAGCAGTGACCAGCGTTGGTCAAGTTGTTCTTCGAATAAGCTCAAAAGCCATTGTAACTGGTATTTCAGCAACAGCAGAGTTGGGTCAAGTTCGAACCTATGGTCTTGTTGTGCCAGGAGTGAACGTAACGTACTCTCCTGTTGGTCCCGAACCAAACTCGCCGTATGACAATTTAGATCCTCAACCCGCCAATACATGGAATGATCTAGTCATATAGGTTTGAATAAGCTATATTCGCTCTAAAGGAGTATTACTAATGCCAAGTACATACAGCACGAATGTTGGTTTGGAGCTCATTGCCACGGGTGAAAAGTCAGGATCTTGGGGATCTGTTACAAACGGAAACCTAGAAATTATAGATGCTGCCATTCATGGAAGCATTGAAATTGATCTGACAGGTGAAGGTTCGTCATACGATCTCCGAACAAATCAATGGCTTGAGTCTGGCCTCACAGTGTTCGATGGAACTTACAAAGTCGTTACTTTTACAGGTGGAGACGACCCTGGTGTTGGAAATAGGATTACTGCAAATATTGTTCCTAGTACGTCTAAAAAGCTATATTTTATAAGAACAAACTCTCTTAGTTACGGTATTGAGATTTCTCAAGGAACTGGTGCAGCAAAAGTAAACATTGATAATGGTGATTCAAAAATTGTTTATTGTGACGGAAACAATAACGTCATAGACTATACAGCTAATCTGGCAATTAGCTCTGTGGACATTACTGGCGGTACAATAGACGGAACGTCAATCGGCGCAACAACTACAAGTACAGGTGCATTTACAAGCATTGACGTTTCAGGTGGCGCGAGTAGCGAAATTGACAATACAAACATTGGCCTAAACACTCCTAAAGGCGGAGCGTTTACAACCTTTGCAGTTTCTGCTTCTGGTTCAACATTTACAGTAAATCCATCAACTGCAGGCACTCTAGACAATGTAGCCATTGGGCAGACTGCATCAGCGGCAGGTACTTTTACAACAATAAACGCAACTAGCAATGTCGATGTTACAGGTACATTAACCGTAGATGGGAGCTTGACGCTAGGTGACGATGTTGCAGCAGACACAGTTGCGGTAAATGCAGCTATTACAACAAATCTCATTCCGTCTGCTGGTACTGAAAATTTAGGTTCTTCAGACAACCAGTGGAATGATCTTTATATCGACGGAACGGCAAACATTGACAGCCTTGTTGCTGATACAGCAGACATTAATGGTGGGACAATTGACAACACTGTAATTGGCGGAACCACTGCGGTGGATGGAACGTTTGATACCGTGACGGCAAATACATTAAACGCAACATCAATCAATGCATCTAATTTCTATGAAACTGCAGAAACTTCTCCAGCCTTTAATGTTGGCACTAGAACATTTACGCTAGACGCCAATAATGGCTCTTTGTTTATTTGCCAGCACACTACAGCTAATGGTGTGATATTTGATGTTACAAATGTCCCATTATCTGGAAAAGTTTTTACACTTACAATTCTGCATGATTATCAGGGTGGTGCCGCTTCAACAGGCACTTCAACATTTCCTGGCACAACATATTGGCCTAATGGCTTGCAGCCGTCTGAACCAGGTCCAGGAGAAACTGATATCTATACGCTATTTACATACGATGGCGGAACAACTTGGTATGCAGGTCTATCTGGCACAAATATGAGTTAAATGAATGGCTAATTTTGGAAGAAAAATGTGGGGCTGGAAGCATAGCCTTGTTGGAGTATCAAATACTGAGCTTCAGCCATTCATGCCAATATCAGATGGAAATTTGAAAGATGGTACATATGCGATAAGTTATTCAGGTGCCAATTATAATAAATCTATTGATGAAAACGATTATGTATCTACAGGTTTTTTATACTTACACCAAGTAGATGGAAATGATCCGAGTGTAGATTTAAAAGGATCATTTGGCGACTGGGAATCTAGCAGTAGCTTGATGACTAATGCTAAGACTGTAGATGATGTTGTTAGCTTTTCCTTTGATCTTCAAGATAACTTCTTTGATGGTTATCCAAGCACAAACCCAGATCATTATGCAACATTAGCTGTTAACGCGATTAGACCATTAGAGCTTGAAACGGAATTGCGATTTCCTGAAACATTCATGCGTTTTTACGCAGCTAATGGCTATTCCGGTCAGTCAACTACACAGTGGCCTGGATACAATGCTCTTCTTGGCTTTGATACATTCGACTCAAACGGGTTTGGTTCACAACTATACCCTTACACGCACCATTTAAAAAATGTAGCTGGCACTCAAAGCCTTGCGTGTAGGTATCACGTTTCGAGAGTCGGAACGGAAACACCTTTTAATTGGAACGAAAAAGAAGGTGCCACTAATGTATATTTTGGAGACAATTTAACTGAAAATTACTGGAGAACAAAAGATTACTTTTGCTCTACTGATAGGCCCAGCGGTTACGACACCATAAGTTACTACAATTGGCGTTTACCTTTTGCTGGGAAAGGTGCTAAAAGCTCCGGAGACATAATTGGCGACCCGCCAGATATGCGCCACGGAGTGGACATTTCTTTTGAAGTTGAGTTAGCCCTTCAAAGATATGGTGTAGATACGACTACAGTAGTTGTCGCAGCAGATCAAAATGCGGCGTTTGAGCCTGCTTGGACAGATAACCCAGATTTAAATACAGAAACTCTTTCTTACGTTGCAGGTCATTGTTGTTTTGGGTCTCTTAGCGGAAGTGACTACACTCCTAGTGGAGATTGTTTATTTGTGCCAGTTTATGTAAAAATGAGAACTTGGCTGGACGGCACAACAAGCGGATATGATATATCTGACATAAGCAATCAAGGAATAATTTCACGAGAATATGGAATACCTCTCAATAGTGTTCGTGGAAAAGCTTATAAATACTTAGTTGTGGCCATAAAGCTTGAGCGTAGATATTCCCCATCCAGCATAATTCCTGGCAGTGGTGTTGTTCTTGATTTGGAAGTTCCCTCAGAAGATGACTCAAATCTTACGCAAAAAAGTGCCTTTAATATCTGTAGCGGAAAAAATAACGGTTATCTTGGTCAAAGCCTTTCGGTGCTAACTGAAGAGCAATGGCCTTTAGTACGGTTCCGTGAAAGTTTAAAATTGTTTGACACAGGCACTCAAGACTCAGCTTCGTATTCAAACATTAGATGCAAAGTGGGTTGCTTGAGAGTTAGTGAAGACGCTCAATACTTGTTCTATAGCGGTGGCACCTTGTGGAACCAGCCACCTGGTAGTGGAGACATATATAATGACATTGCAAAGACAAGAAAATTTATTTCCAGAGTAAATGCTCCTTCTGCAGAAAATCAGGCAAGTAAGTTTTTTTGGCACGCGACTGGAACTTCACTCGGCACGCCTGCCGTGCAGAATGACAACACTGTTTATGACCCTTGGCTGAGTGCTGCGTCAAGTTTAACTTCTGATAGTATTTGTCAAACCTTAGATTTCAGATATGGAGAAAACTTTGCAGCTTCATATCAAGTTGCGCCTGGTTACAATGGCGATGATAGGATTGACAATGATTTCAACAGCCCATCACAAGGCAAATATGATGCATTTATAAAATCATTTAGATTTTCTAATGATGGTAAATTCCTTTATATTCTTTGGGTTACAGATACAACCCTAGATAATTTAAGTTCAAATACGATTTATCAGTGGGTAGAGCGTTGGTGGACAAATGAACCAAAAGGGTATGGTTCTCAAAACTTTAGATTGGGTCAATATAACAGTGGAGGCACTTACCCATATAATTTCATTAGTGATGGATTTTATTTTGCTGGAACAACAAAAGTTCATTCAATAACAGGAAATAATAGTGGCTTTGGATATATAGAAAGCGCTAGCAGTATAGACGTAACTCCAGACGGTTTGTATCTTCAAGTTCTTGCAAACGATTCGATGATAAATCCTGGAAGTATTACGAACAAAACCAAACCTGTTCTTTTAGAATACTTTTTAGGTGGAGTTGATAATTCTTTAGACAACAATTCATCATTTGGAATTATTGGGTCAACTTCTCCTAGAATGGCTCAGACGTATGGTCTTACTTTGCAAAATCCAAAACAAAATTTCACTTGGCCAAACAATATCGTATCTCCTGGAGCTTACGATTCTAACGCGACATATGGAAATGCTAGTGGCTCAACTTCTGTATATATCGTTGTTGACAAGACGTTTAGGGAGCAGAGGCAATACAAGAAAATTGTTTCCACATCAGCTTCAGACATGATTGAGTGTTTTGGTGGTGCCGCTTACAATGGCGATTCTCAGGATTGGTATCCAAATCCTGTAGATTTTTCATGGAATGCAGATGGTACTGAACTTTATTTGTTTGGAGCCGCTGGTGCAACTAGAGATAACGAAACTAACCCGATAGCGTTTAGAGAGGGAAACCCTTTTGTTTACACAATGACGATGTATCCTTATCAAGATGGCTATGTTGCAAGGGTATATCCAGACACATTAATTGATGAAAACAATTCATTGGGTAATCAATATGATTTTCTTTATTTGAATAGAATTCTGGGTCTTAGCAATTTTGCCGTAAGCCACGGACTTACAGCGCACCAGGGCATTTTGTATCCAAGTAGTTTTCAGACAGAAAGAACTATCAGTGCCACTGTAGTTCACGACAATACAAACAATAGGTTATCATTTAACGGTGTTGATTGGGGGTCGCCTTACCGTCTTACGTTTAAGAAAAGTACGTCAGATTATGGTATTAAGTATAAGCTTTTTCTATCAGACGTTAGTTTTATAAATGATACTGTAAGTATTAGGAATAACTCTGGAACTATTTTAGGGGAATCTGATGGGTTTTACATTACAGAATTTGGAACCCCAGGGCAAAGTGGTGCGTACATAGAAGTAAGAATAGATGAGTCAGCAACCATTAGTGATTTTCGCTTATATGTAAATGGCACTGCACATCAAATAATTTATTTAGCCTTAATTGATTGGCTTGAATATTGTGGAGTTCCGTTATATAGAGGCTCAACTTTAGCGAGTTTGTCAGACTCTACTAACTCCGAATACTCTGCAAACGTTTGGGAAACACCATTCAATAGACCTAGCTTTAGTAGGTTTGGTTCCGAAGGAACCGACGCTAGTTCAAGTCGAGCTCTCCTTTATAGTGCGGCTCAACCCACCACTGGCCCAAATGGACCACTAAGCACTCCATATTACAGACAGTGGAATACAAAAGCAAATTTGTTTGCGTATCATAAAGGCGGTCAATTTTTATACACTTTATTTGATAGATACGGCTCATCTAGATTAGAGCCTGACACTTATGATACCCTGTATGATCAAGAATTAGCAGTTTACCCAATTTATACAAACGTTAGAGATGTCGTTTATCCACAAGGAACCTCTACTGTTCTTCCTTTGTTTGGTTATTGGGGATACGGTCCAGATCAACAACCATATCAATACAAAAATTGGAAGTGGGTGGGGATAGATAGTTCTGTTGTTGGTCCTAGAATTCCTGGACATAATGTTGCAGATGAAGGTGACTGCGATCCATCTCCACAAAACCGAGACTGGGGAGCTATGTATTTAAATTCTACGCCCAGCTCCTTGCGGTTGAATATTATAACTCAAAATAATAATTCAGGCTCTAATCAATTATATAATGTGCAAGTCGTTAATTACGGTACTACTAAGGGAACAGGATATCAGGGTACAGTTAATTTAGCCTTAAAAAAGACAGGAATTCAATCCTCCAATAAGCCGTATTATAGATACAACACGAACATACAATCAGAGGTTCAAGGTTATACCCCAGGACTTTTTAATCCTATTCGTCATGCCTTCCTAACCACACCTACAGAGCAAGCTGGCGACCACATGATGTTAGCAGATGTTCGTGGTGGAAAAAATGGCTATTGGTTTGGGTTTAGGGGTGACTCATATGAAATGTGGGACACTATTAAATGGGGAGTTAACAATTTAAATTCTTACACTGGGCCTTTATTAAATTCTACTTTTCTAACAATGAATTGGTGTGATAATAACAATATAAGAGAGTTTTTGTACCTACCACAATTCAAAGTATCTATGCCTTCCATAGAAAGTGGTAGTCAATATCAAGCTCAAAAAGTAACTTACAGCTTAATGCAGCAAATGAATGAACAAAGCACAGACAATAAGTCTTTGTATGTAGTAAAGAAAAATAACTACAATAGCTTTGCATATAGCTCTTTTGGAATAGCAGCAAAAGATAAAACACCTTTAACTATTTCGCCTTCATTTAGTAGTTATTATGAATCATCTGGCTCTTTGTCCGTTGCTGATATTTATTATAATCAGCAAAGCGATCAAGGTTCTTCTTACTATCAAACGTATTCTAACAAATCAGTTTCCGTTAGATCGTTTAGGTTTGCAGACGATGGTAAAAAGTTTTACGTCTTGCTTTCTGGTCAAATAGAGCAAACAGGTAGTTCTACGGGCTCATCACTTGGATTTAGTTTGCGAAGGTATAATCTAAGTGATCCATATAATTTAGACACAGCAACTTCTTCTCAGGCTTACACACATAAGGAAGAAAGTTCCCTTAAAAGCTACTGGTGGGGAAATACTGGTGGCGGATCAGATTTATGGCCATATTTTGGAAGCGACTTCTATATAAAGCCAGATGGTACTAGGTTCTGGGTTATTGGACTTGACACTTCAATCTCTACTTTCGGGCAAGCTTTTTCATCCCAAGGCACAGTAGTTGTAAGAGAGTTTTCTCTTTCCACCCCGTGGGATTTCAGCACTATTTCAGATGAAGGATTTGACACTTATGATACTCAGGGAACTTCTGCTAGAACAAGTAAGATCCACGTTCCTGTTGATTTAGAAGTTTCTCCTGATGGTAGTAAAGTGTATTGGTCTCATCAATTTGCTCAAACTGTACGTCAACTGAACGGTAGTACATCTAATTGGGGAATAGAGCATTGGGTTTCTGAATTAACAAATCCTTATGATTTAAAAAATCCAACAGACTTCACAACTCAAACAGTTATAGGCCCTAATAATGTTCCTGTTACAAGAACTGTTGTTGGTGAGCCGTGGGCCGTTGAAAGCGGTGCTGCTCAGAAAATTAGATTTATTTCGCAGGATAGATTGTATCGAAATGGATTATCTAAACCATCTACAATTTATCCAGATGACCCATATTATAGATATAGAATCACACCTAATTGGCCCGTTGGTGGCGTGTCTGCGTTTGACTTAAATGGAAACAATTTCCAAAAAGAAGGTGGATCTTTTAGCATAGGCAACATGGGTATGTTCCCAAGCTTAGTGAAGGGAGGTATCGGAGACACGGGAGGTGTAAGAAAGGTTAGTGCGTTGTATGATATGTTCTTGTTTGCTGTGAATCCTGAGCAAGATGTTGTCGCCATTTCTGACACTCAATTGAAAATATATCACGGTAAATTTAACAACAGCACGAAAGGTTTCTGATATGCCACTGACAAAGCTACAGTTCAGACCTGGTATAAATAAAGAAGGCACAAGCTATTCAAACGAAGGCGGTTGGTTTGATGGAGATAAAGTGCGCTTTAGAAGCGGTTACGTTGAAAGAATTGGCGGATGGCAAAAGGTTAACGGAAATGAATTTGATGGCCAAGTGCGGAAATTGTTCAATTTTGTTACTCTAGATGACATTAACTATCTTTTCATGGGTTCAAGTGCTAAAGTATATTTAGAAGAAAGTTCTGTCCTGTATGACATTACTCCAATCAGACGATCTGTTTTGTTACCGCATCAACTGGAAAACGGGATAGAGGCAACTTCGTCATTAGGAACCGCAACGGCAGTCATTGGAACATCCTCTGTGGCAGGCAATGAAATAACAGCTTCTGTTGGAACAGTAACAATAAGTATTGTGTAGTCTTAACTAAGGTTTGAATAAATGACGATATCATTTACAACAACATTGAGCTCAAAATTAGTCACTGTTCATGATGTTGGCAATGGCTCAAAAGTTGGCGACTATGTTTTCTTTGACAAAGTTACTGGCCTGACTGGCGTAAATATGAACGCGCTCCTTGAGGCAGAAACATTTTATGTTGAATCATTGATTAGCGACGATGCATATACAATAGAATTGTCTTCTCCTGCAACGGGTAATAATGCAACCGCTGGGCAATCTGAAGCTTTTTATTTACTTGAGTCTGGAATCGACGATGCAGTTCTTGGTCCCGGTTGGGGGGCTGGTCCTTGGGGTCGTTTGACATGGGGTAGTCAAGTTTCATCTGTTGTTGGTGAGCAGATTAGATTGTGGTCTGTGGACAACTTTGGCCAAGACTTAATTGCGTGTGTTTATGACGGAGAATTATATTACTGGAGATACTACGGAGAAAATACGTTCCCTAGATTGTTTTTGCTGTCTACTATATTTGGAGCAACTTCCTCTGAAATACCAAATATAGCAAGATTTGTGGCAACTTCAGACATTGACAGACATTGCCTGGCTTTTGCCACAAATACGATAGGATCATCGGTTCAAGACAAACTGCTTATACGTTGGTCTAATCAGGAAGATCCCGTAGATTGGAATCCAACAGCTTCAAATACTGCAGGGGATTTGCGTCTTTCTAAAGGCACAGAGATTGTGGCGATTACACAAACGCGAAAAGAAATATTAGTATGGACCGATAGGAGTCTTCATACAGTTCAATTCGTTGGTCCTCCATATACGTTTGCGCAAGCGCTGATTGCAGACAACATAAGAATGAGCGGTCCTAATTCTGTAATCGCAGTCAACGACATTGTTTACTGGATGGGCTATGAGAATTTTTATGCCTATGATGGGCGTGTTCAGGTAATTCCATGTACAGTTCGAAACTATGTGTTTAGCGACATAAATAGATCACAGCTACAGAAGATATACGCAGGAACAATTGTTCAGCAAAATGAAGTATGGTGGTTTTATCCATCAGAGGACAGCTTAGAAAACGACAGATATGTTGTCTTTAACTACGCTGAAAAGGTCTGGTACACAGGTAACCTTTCTCGAACTGCAATTATAGATGCATCTTCTAGTAGTCGTATATATCCACAAGCGACAAGCTCAGATGGATACCTTTACGACCAGGAAAGAGGTTTGGATGATGGCAGCACAGATCCCGCCTCACCCATAAGCGCTTATATTGAATCTTCTGATTTTGACCTCGGTGAGGGCGATAACTTTATGTTAACGCGTAGGATTATACCTGACCTTACCTTTACTGGATCTGAGGCATCATCCCCTTCAGCAGATTTTGCCATTAAGGTCAGGAACTACCCAGGACAATCGTATTCTGAAGATGTTAATGGAAGCGCAACAAGAACTGCTACATCACCAGTAGAACAGTTTACAGATCAGATCTTTTTGCGTGCGAGAGGGCGGTCTGCTGCTGTAAAGATTAGCAGCAATGCCCTCGGTGTTAATTGGAGACTAGGTGCTCCTCGTTTAGATATGAGACCGGATGGTAAGAGATGAGTAGAAAAATTGTTCGCCCTATACTGCCGTTAGCTCCAACTGAATATGATCAGCAATACCAAACTCAACTTGTTAGAACGTTAGAAGAGTTAATCACAAAAACAGAACTTGTTACAAGAAACATTCCAGATATTGCTGATGTTTCAGAACTATCTTCTTTAGACTTAGGGGATCTATACAAAGACGGATCAGATTTTGTGAAGATTAAAACGTGAGTTAGCTATGATTGATCCCATAACAGCAGTTGGCCTTGCCACGTCTGCTTTTAATATTTTAAAACAGGGCATTAGTGCTGGGAAAGACATTCAAGAAATGAGCGGAACCCTGTCAAAATGGGGTGCCGCTTTTTCTGATTTTCAGTACGCTGAAGACAAAGTTAAGAACCCTCCATTTTACAAGATGATGTCTGACAACAGTGCCAATGCTATCGAAATATTCGCTCAAAAAAAGAAGATGGAGACCATGAGAAAGGAAATAAAAGATCACATATCATGGGTTTACGGACCATCAGCTTGGGAAGAAGTCCTTGCTATCGAAGGTGAGATGCGCCGTATCCGCAAAGAGGAAGCGTACAAAAAACAAGAATTCATAGACAACGCTATTAACTTTACAGTCGGCTCTACCGTTTTCATCGCTGCGGCTGGCGGTGCTGCAACTGCGCTTTACTATTTCGGCGTTTATCAGGGGAAATGGTAAATGTGGTTTTTGGTGTGGTTTATGTTTACGAATAACAATTTAGAGCATTACCAACTTGATCAGTTATCCACTGAACAGGAATGCAACGAGGCGCTAGAAGATGCCAAAGTGTTAATAACAAACAGCACAACGGTGGTGTATTGTTTTGAGGTTATACCGGAATAAACGCGGGGATTACGTTATATATGACAAAGACGGAAAAGTTGTTATAATAACCTATCACAAGAGGCACGCGATTGCGTATGCAAGGAGTATAAAAGATGGCAACAAGACTAGATGAGTGGAAAGTGCTACCGCGTCTAATGATGCTAGCTACGACCATTATGTACATACGTTGTTTGGAGTGGGCGATGTCCCAACCTGATCTTTCAGTGTCTCAAGCGGGTTTAATTTCAGTCGTAACCGGAGCTTTCACGGGTTCTTTTGGTATTTGGATGGGCAAAGAGTCCACAACCACGGTTACATCGAACAAGGTTGTTCACGAAGAGAGGTATGA
>TARA_B110000858_G_scaffold135140_1_pt1 | contig 31285 bp, 25 predicted proteins | sample TARA_B110000858 | Tara Oceans TARA_B110000858 (sample SAMEA4398247) | marine metagenome | biome: Polar Biome; feature: [SRF] surface water layer (ENVO:00010504); material: water (ENVO:00002006), including particulate matter (ENVO:01000060) such as... | depth 5 m | reverse complement strand
GAATGACAGGAAATACTTATGGTCACGATTCGATTGTCACGTGGTGGCGCTAAGAAACGGCCTTTTTATCACATCACAGTAAGTGATAGCCGCAATGCGCGTGATGGACGTTTTATTGAGCGAATTGGCTTCTTTAATCCACGTGCTCAAGGTCAGGAAGAGCGTCTGCGTCTTGATCGCGATCGCATGGCTTACTGGACAGGAAAAGGCGCCCAGCTTAGCCCACGCGTATCAACATTGACGAAGGCTGCGGTAGAGACTTCTACAACAGAGGCGTGATCTTGAGATCGCGTTGTCTGGGTAGTGAGTAAACCCGAAGCAGAGAGTGAGTGGGTAGTACTTGGCGAAGTTGGCCGAGTGCATGGCTTAAAGGGTTGGCTGAAGCTAATTTCCTTTACCTCACCGATTGAGAATATTCTCGAGTACTCGCGTTTCCACGCGAGTATCGGGGGGCGGTCTCAGGTGTTAGAGCTCGATGACCACCGTCGCCAGAACAAAGTTTTGCTGGTCCATTTCAAGGGTTACGATGATCCTGAAAAGGCAAGACTACTGACCGGCATAGAATTATTGATAGCCAATGAGAGCTTGCCGACCTTAGAGCGCGGCGAATTCTATTGGCATCAGCTGGAAGGCCTGAAGGTGGTCAATCAGCAGGAACAGCTGTTTGGGCGAGTTAGCCACTTAATAGAGACCGGCGTCAACGACGTGCTGGTAGTTAAGACAGATAAGGAAAGCATCGACGATCGGGAACGGCTCATTCCCTATTTATTGAACTCGGTGATACTCGAGATAGATCTGGAAGCTCAGACTATCCGAGTCGATTGGGAAGCAGACTATCTGGATTGAGCCAGAAAGTAGATTCTGAAGAGTGACAGAAGTTGTAAGCAAGAGGTGTTAGCGATGCAGCTTGGAATAGTCACCCTGTTTCCAGAGATGTTTACAGCCGTAACGGAAAACGGCATCAGTGGTAGGGCGGTACGATCGGGACTAATGAGTCTCGAGTATTTTAACCCCCGCGATTATACGACTGATAAGCATCGCACTGTTGATGACAAGCCCTTTGGTGGCGGTCCCGGCATGTTGATGAAGACCGAGCCTTTAGTCGCAGCGATAGCCGCGGCTAAGCAGCTTGTCGCCGAGAAGCAAACGAGCGGCGAGAAGGCTAAGGTGATTTACTTGTCACCGCAGGGTAAGACCCTGAAGCAAGATTCGATCATCGATCTTGCGAAGCGAGACAGCATGGTACTGCTATGCGGTCGCTATCAAGGCATAGACAATCGTGTGCTTGAGAATGAGATAGATGAAGAGTGGTCGCTGGGTGATTTTGTTATCAGCGGCGGCGAGTTGGCAGCGATGACGCTGATTGATGCCATGACGAGATTTCAGCCGGGTGCATTAGGCGATGAAGGCTCGGCATTAGAAGACAGCTTTAGCAATGGCTTATTGCATAGCCCCGAGTACACCAGACCGCAGAGTTTTGATGGTAAGGAAGTGCCGGAGGTGTTGCTGAGCGGCGATCACGAAGCGATTCGCAAGTGGCGCCTCAAGCAAAGTTTAGGCGCGACCTGGTTGAAACGGCCAGACCTGTTAAGCACGATGTCGCTGGAGCAGGAGCAGGAAGAATTATTAGAGCAGTTCAAGCAAGAAAATAGGCGTGATAACGTGCAGTAGCATGAACTGGTCGTTATTTAAGTTTCGATTTACTAAGAATTTGGCAACTGCCAAACGTTACAAGAGTTCAGGAGCAAGACGATGAGTAAGAGCACAATCATCCAGCAGATAGAAAAAGAGCAGATGAACAAGGAGCTTCCAGATTTTGGTCCTGGTGACACTGTTGTAGTTCAGGTAAAAATTCAGGAAGGCGATAGAGAGCGTCTGCAGGCATTCGAAGGCGTAGTTATTGCACGTCGCAGCCGTGGCGTGAACTCATCCTTCACGGTTAGAAAGATTTCTCACGGTGTAGGTGTTGAGCGTGTATTTCAGGTTTATAGTTCGGCTGTTGATAGTGTTGAGGTGAAGCGTCGTGGTGCTGTGCGTCAGGCCAAGCTGTACTATTTGCGCGAACTGGCTGGTCGAGCTGCAAGAATCACCGAAAAGCTGGAAAAGAAGTCGGGTTAACAAAATCCGGCTGGCAGCCCCAGGGTGTAATTGGGGCGCTAGTTTTCAGTTAATCTAAGTTGTTTGAATGGGAAGTCTGTCCGCAGTCTTCCCATTTTTATTTCTGCCGATAGATTTGTTCTACGCGATGGGTATTTGCGAGGAACAGAGGGTTGAAGCCAGCGCGGCTGTGGGGAATTAAATTGGCTATTTTTTGTCTAGCTTATTCTACGCGATGGGTATTTACGGGGAACAGAGGGCTGAATCCGGCGTGGCTACGGGGAATTAAATTGGCTGTGTTCTGGCCTAGCTTATTCTACGCGATGGGTATTTACGGGGAACAGAAGGTTGAATCCGGCGCGGCTGCGGGGGAATTGAATTGGCTATTTTCTGTCTAGTTTGAGCAGATGGTTGGTAAATTTTATAGATGTTCGATACAGTATTCGAACTGTCGCTGCGCCATAACTACTGTGGCTTTCGACTAACAAGCACAAAAGGGAATTAGCTATGAGAGCAGCTTTTAAGCGGGTGTCAGCAATATTGGGGCTAGCTTTGATGCTTGTCGCTATCTCTGCCTCTCAAGCGCAGAATCGCGACCAATCGCTACGTGGCAAGCTCGAGCAAGCGATAGAGGTGGCATCGCAGAATCAGCTGGAAATTGTCAGCGTGAAACCCACGCCGCTAGCTACTATTTTCGAAGTCCTGCTGAACACCGGCGAAATTCTTTATAGCGATATTTCCGGCGACTATCTCTTCGCGGGTGACATGTATCGAACCGGCAGTACTGGTCTGGAGAATCTCTCCGCTGTCCAGAAGCAGGGGCGGAGTTTGGAAAAAATTGCGGCCATTCCAATCGAGGAGATGATTATATTTACGCCAGAGGTGGTCAAGACATACATAACGGTCTTCACCGATGTCGATTGCACCTTTTGCCGCAAGCTACATGGCGAGATTGATGAGCTTCTAGCGAAGGGTATTGAGGTTCGTTATCTGGCCTATCCCCGCGGCGGGAAAGATGCTGTCGCGTATGAGAAGATGCTTTCCGTATGGTGCTCCGATGATCGTAAGAAATCGCTGACTCAGGCAAAGCATGGTCAAAATTTGCCTGCGGCAGACTGTGATTCGCCTGTTTTGGAGCACTGGGCGTTGGGCGCTGAGCTAGGTATTTCTGGCACACCAGCAATTATATTCCCTGATGGTAGAGTCATTCCCGGTTATTTGGATGCCGAGCGCCTAGGCGCAATGCTGAATATCAACTAGCCAAGTCTCTAATCTAGAGGCTTAGCCCACCCGTCGTCCCAGTATTAACAAGTCCAGCTTAGTTGAGAGACAGCTTGTCCGTGCAGGACTGCTGAGTTTCTTGCATGTTTCTAGTATAATTTGGCGCTTATATTGAATAAGTCCGGGGCCTTTTGTGAATTCTGAATCAATCAAATCTATTAGAGTAGGCATCTGTGGTTTCGGTACCGTGGGTGGCGGTAGCTACAACTTACTACTGAATAACGGTGAGGAAATCGCTCGCCGCGTCGGCTCTGCGATCGATGTTGTAAGAATTGCGTCTCGAAGCATCAAGAGCGGCGACGTCGCCTCGACAGTCAGAATTAGCTCTGATCCATTCGATGTCGTCAACGATCCCGATCTGGATATAGTTATCGAGACCATCGGCGGATTCGAGCCTGCATTCGAGGTGGTTCGTCAGGCCTTGGCAAATGGAAAACACGTAGTGACGGCGAACAAGGCACTCATAGCAGAGCGCGGTAATGAGCTCTTCGCAGTTGCCGAAGAAAACGCAGTAACGCTGGCTTTTGAGAGCGGCGTGGCGGGCGGTATTCCAATTATAAAGGCGTTGCGAGAGGGTCTCTCTGCAAACAAGATCGAGTGGTTAGCAGGCATCATCAACGGCACCGGTAACTTCATCCTGACCGAGATGACCGAGAAGCAGCGTCAGTTCGCCGATGTGCTTAGCGAAGCGCAGCAACTCGGCTATGCCGAAGCCGATCCGACATTTGATGTCGAGGGTATCGACGCGGCTCACAAGTTAACCATCATGGCATCGATAGCATTCGGTATTCCTCTGCAGTTCGATAAAACCTATACCGAAGGTATAAGTCGTATCTCTCCGGAAGACATTGGCTTTGCGAAGCAGCTGGGGTATCGAGTAAAGCACTTAGGTATTGCGCGCCGTACAGGCAGCGGAGTAGAAATGCGCGTGCACCCGACGCTAATTCCTAGCAAGCGCTTGCTGGCAAGAGTAGATGGTGTAGGTAATGCCGTACTCGTGCATGGAGATGCCGTAGGTTCTACACTTTATAGCGGCCCTGGTGCTGGCGCGGATGCTACGGCATCTTCAGTCATCGCCGACGTAGTTGATATCGCGAGGCAGAAACTCGCAGGATTGAGCAAGCCGCTGCTGCCTGCGCTCGGCTATCTTTCGATGCATGATGATGTCGAGCTGTTATCCATCGAAGAGATTGAGACGGAATATTACTTGCGTATCCCAGTGAACGATGTGGTTGGTGTGCTGGCGAAGATATCCAGCATTTTGCAAGATTTCGATATCAGTATAGAGGCAGTTATTCAGAAAGAACTCGATAGTAAGACAGTGCCAATTGTAATTCTTACTCACAAGGCGCTAGAGGAAAAATTGAATTTGGCCGTTGTCGCTATCGAAGCGCTTGACGATGTGAGTGGCGAAGTCATGCGCATCCGTGTCGAGTCGTTTGATGACTAAGCTAGTAGTTAAATGTAGTTAATTAAATACTGGCGTTAAATAGATCGTAGAAGATGACAGTAGAAATTAGAGAAGGGAAGGCGAGTTGAAATATATAAGCACTAGAGGCGGTGGTAGTGAGCAGACATTCGAGCAGGTTCTTCTAACTGGTCTAGCTCCAGGCGGGGGCTTGTACGTGCCTGCCGAACTGCCTCGTTTCTCTCAAGAAGAGATGGCCTCATGGAAAAACCTAAGCTATCCGGAGCTCGCATTAAAAATTATATCTCCCTTTATTGGCGATGAAATTCCGGCAGAGGCTCTGCATAAAATAATCATTGATAGCTATGCCGAGTTCGATCATCCCGAAGTAGCTCCATTGACTAAGCTCGCGGAGAACGAATACATGCTGGAGTTGTACCACGGTCCTACTCTTGCCTTTAAAGACTTCGCCTTGCAGGTGCTTGGCCGCTTACTCGATTATGTATTGCTAAAGAATAACAAGCGTGTGGTTATCCTTGGGGCGACTTCGGGAGATACCGGTTCGGCAGCCTTAGAAGGCTGTAGGCACTCCGACCAGGTCGATATTTTCATCCTGCATCCGCATCAGCGCGTTTCCGAGGTACAGCGTAGGCAGATGACTACGGTCGTCGGCGATAATGTGTTTAATTTGGCGGTCGAAGGAAACTTCGATGACTGTCAGAGCATCGTCAAGGCCGCGTTCGCCGACCAGTCATTCCTACCTGAAGAGAGTCAACTAGTCGCCGTGAATTCCATAAATTGGGCGCGGATAATGATGCAGATTGTCTATTATTTCTCGTCAGCACTCAGGCTAGGAGCTCCAGAAAAAGCGGTTTCCTTCTCAGTGCCAACAGGTAATTTCGGCGACATCTACGCAGGCTACCTCGCCAAGCGGCTAGGCTTGCCAATTAAGCAATTAGTTGTTGCGACTAATAGTAACGATATACTGCATCGCTTTATTAGTGGTAATGAGTATTCTGTTACTGATTTGAAGCATACCTTTTCGCCGAGTATGGATATTCTTGTATCGAGTAACTTTGAGCGTTATTTGTTTGAGCTTTTTGATAGGGATGCTGAGCAACTTATCCTGTTCATGTCGAAGCTTGGCGCGCAATCACAGCAAGTTTCCGATGATAAGTGGCAGGAGCTGCGCGAATGCTTCGCTAGCGCTAGAGTCGATGATGCGCTTACCTGTGAGACTATTGCTAAGGTATTTAAAGACAGCGGAAAGCTCGTGGATCCGCACACAGCTGTCGGAATCAGAGCGGCAAGAGATTGTAATGCTGACCCAGCTACACCGATGATCACGCTTTCTACTGCGCACCCAGCAAAATTTAGTGATGCGATCACCGAAGCTGGATTGGATACGCCAGACCTACCTGCTCATCTAGCAGATTTATTTGAGATGGAAGAGCACTACACAGTCGTGCCGAATGAGCTCTCGGTCGTCACAGGTTTTGTGAAAGAACACGTTCACAACTAAGACTCTGATGTCACTACTCGTTAAACGCAGAGCAGCAAATACAGCACTAAACCTTCCTGAATCTATGCACCCCTTACTAAGGCGTGTATACAGCCAGCGCAATATCAAAGATGTCGAAGAGCTAGAACTTGGCTTGGAAAACCTCATTCCTCCTGAGCGCTTCAAGAGCATTGAAGAGGCCGTTCAGTTGTTGCTAACGGCCTTGCAACAGCAGCAGCGCGTTCTTATCGTTGCAGATTTTGACGCAGACGGGGCGACGAGTTGCGTAGTAGCGCTTAAGGCGCTCAGGCAATTTGGTTTTCAACACAGCGACTACATCGTTCCTAACCGCTTCGATTATGGTTACGGACTAACGCCCGAGATAGTCGAGCTGGCGAAGACTCGTAAGCCCGATCTTATCATCACAGTCGACAATGGCATCTCTAGTATAGAGGGAGTCGCTGCTGCGAAAGAAGCGGGGATAAAGACCCTTATCACCGATCACCATCTGCCAGGTGCTACGACCCCGAATGCCGATGCAATAGTCAATCCGAATCAGCATGGCTGCAATTTTCCCAGCAAGAGCATCGCCGGCGTTGGTGTGATCTTCTACGTTATGTTGGCATTGCGAGCAAAACTAAGGGAAGTGAATTGGTTTGAAGAAAATAATATTGCAGAACCCAGGCTAGCGGATCTTCTAGACCTCATCGCTTTAGGTACCGTAGCGGATGTGGTCGCACTGGATCGCAATAACCGTATTTTAGTGAGCGAAGGCTTAAGAAGAATTCGAGCAGGACGCACAGTCCCCGGCATTAAGAGCCTTTTGGAGATTGCAAAGCGCAGCAGCGCTAGCCTTACCGCCTCCGATCTTGGTTTCAGCGTAGGCCCTAGACTAAACGCGGCGGGAAGATTGGATGATATGTCCACGGGCATCGAATGCCTGCTGAGCGAGCACGAGGGGACAGCCTACAAGCTCGCTCTCCAGCTCGACGGGATGAATAAAGATCGCAAACAGATCGAAGGCGATATGCGTGAGCAGGCCTTCAAGTTCCTGCAGGAATTTTCATTGGAAGAGAGTGAGCTTCCTGCCGCCTTGTGTATTTATGATGGACGATGGCATCAGGGTGTTGTGGGTATTCTCGCTTCGCGAGTGAAGGAGAAATTCAATCGCCCGGTGATTGCATTCGCAGATGTTAACGATTCGGGTGAGGAGATAAAAGGTTCCGCCAGATCCATCAAGGGATTCCATATCCGTGACGCACTAGATGCCGTCGCTAGTAGTAACCCGGGTATGATCAGTAAGTTTGGCGGCCATGCGATGGCGGCAGGCCTCAGTCTAGAAAAGGGCAAGCTGCAAGAATTCACTGAGGCATTTCAGAAGCAAGCGGCGTTACTGTTAAGCGAAGATTTGCTACGGGCACAGATATTGAGTGATGGGGAAATTGCACAGAGTGAATTTTCTCTGGAGACCGCCGCTGAACTGATTAAAGCCGGTCCATGGGGGCAGGAATTTCCCGAGCCGGTTTTTGACGGAAAGTTCAAAGTAATCCAGCAGCGCAGAGTAGGGGAAAATCATCTTAAGCTAGTGTTGGCGCCTGAGCTGGCACCGCAAAACACTATCGATGCTATCGCCTTTAATATAGACAAACAAGATTGGCCAGACCCTGACATGACTGATATCGAGATCGCCTATCGGCTCGATATTAACGAGTTCAGGGGCAGCCAGACGCTGCAACTCATGGTTGAGCATATCCTCGCCTGGCAATAGACTTAGCTGCAGCTACGGCTTTCTGCAGAGAATTAGGGTGACTACACTCTTGTATCAAACTAGGAGAATTTTATGAAAAAGACAATCACCCTCATCGCAGCGTGCTGTGCAATGTTTGCTGCTACTACGGTATTCTCTCAAGGCGCACATTCTGCAGCAGTGACGCAGGGAGCTAAAGCGGTGGCCCTAGGCAGCTCATTCGCTGCCGGAACAGGCATTGCTAATCAATTAGGACGCTGTGGCCGTTCGGATCATAATTATTCGAACATTGTCGCTGCCGAGCTAGGCCTCATTCTGACTGATGTAAGCTGCAACGGAGCGACTACAGCGAATATTGTTAACACTCCTCAAAACGGTGCGTCCCCACAGATTGATGCGGTCAGCCGTGATACGGCACTGGTGACAATTACTATTGGCGGTAATGATATTCGCTACACTTCTTCGACATTTGCCTGCGCTGGAAAGTCTAGTGCCAAGCAGTGCACGGCCAATCTCGATCAGGCAGGAATTAACGCGGCATTAAAACAACTCCCTACAGACCTGATCGCCATGTTCGATGCGATTAAGGTCAAAGCGCCAGAAGCGACTATAGTGTTCGTGACTTATCCCCGTGTCTTCCCCACTGATGCCTTAAGCTGTAGCGAGCTCGACTTGAGTGCCGACGATATTAATTATCTAGCAGCACTTGGTCAGAAACTCGAAGATGCGTTTCTTGCTGCCACTTCAAGCCGACAAATCCTTATCGCTGACGCCTATGTGCGCGCAGCCGGTCATGGGCCTTGCGCCCCATCTGAGCGTTGGGTTAACGGTAATAGTGTTGCGGAAACAGGCGCTCGCTACCACCCTACGGCCAAGGGGCATGCCGAGATGGCTCAACTTGTGCTGGATGCATTGGCTAGTCACTAAGCTTGGATCTGCAAGGCTCAAAGATGGCTGAAATAAAGCGGCTTCTGCACGGTCTTTAAATGATAGAATTGCCCGGTCTGTAACCTTTTGATGTACAAAGGGCGGTCGCGCTCGAGCATCATCTTTTATAGAGTTTGACGGGAGTTAAAGTGCGCAATAACTTTCATAAGCTTCTGATTTTTCTTGGTTTTATTCTGATGTCTGGTGCTGCCCAGGCACAGCTTCACAAGACCGATCAAATCGAGGTTGAATTAGTTTCCGAAACCAGCAATGTGGTTCCCGGCGAAACACTGTGGCTAGCTATCCGCTTAGACCCTATCGAACACTGGCATACCTATTGGAAATTTGGCGGCGATAGCGGCGAGGCGACCGACGCTAATGACTGGCAATTACCAGCTGGCGCGAGCGCCGGAGACATCGTTTGGCCAATTCCCGAATGGACTCCTTTCCCCGGCAGCGACCTCGTTACTTTTACCTATGAGCGAGAAGTCTTCCTGCCCATTCCTGTCACTGTTCCGGCCGACTACAGTGCTGCGAATTTTGATATTCATACCAATGTCGACTATCAGGTCTGTTATGAGATATGCATTCCGGGCTCGGCGGAGTTCGATCTATCGTTGCCGGTAGCTAGCAGCGTGCAGCTTGACGAGAAATGGAAGCAGGGATTTGCCGAGTCCCGTGCGATGACTCCAGTGCCAATAGAGCAGCATAGCCTACAGGCCAATTTCAACAGCTTCGATGGCAAGTTCAATGTCATGATCGAGGCAGAAGAAAACTTATTCGATGATATCGACGAGGCGTGGTTCTTCCCTGAACAGCGCCGGATCATGAAGTACGCCCCATATCGTAAGGTCATGAAAGACGGCAACCGCCTGCAGATTTCAACGGAACAGCACCGTCGTTTTGATGCCGATTTGCGGGAGCTTGAAGGGCTGCTTGCTTACATCGACGATGATGGCCAGTGGCAAGGCTACGACATCAAGCCTCGATACGCGAACCTTGCTTGGGATCACAGCATCGAAGTTGAACTCATCTCGGAGACTACAAACATCGTGCCGGGTGAAACCACGTGGCTGGGTCTGCGACTACAACCTGCCGAGCACTGGCATACTTATTGGAAGATGGGTGGCGATAGCGGCGAACCTACTAGCGCGAACGAGTGGATAGCACCAAAGGGAACGAGCATCGGTGAGCTACAGTGGCCGGCTCCGCACTGGCTGCCGTTCTACGACACCGACTTGGTTAACTTCGCCTACGAGGAAGAAGTATTACACCCAGTCGCAATCACCATTCCGGCAGACTACGAAGGTGATACCGTCGAGCTATCTACCCTGGCTTTCTGGAACGTCTGCGAGCAGATATGTATTCCAGGAGAGCAGCGGCTGGGTATCACTCTGCCGGTTGGGCAAGCTCCCGAGCTAGACGCAGGCAATGCGCAAATCTTTGCGACTGCCAGAGAGAAATTTCCGATAGTCGATCATGACATCAAGTCGCTCATCGCCGTTGCCGGTGATCGCGTGAGTCTCGGTTTTGAGGCTCCCGATGCAATTTTTTCTGACTACACTGACGCGTTTTTCTTCCCTGAACAGCGCCGCATAATCAAGCCCGGTCCGCTTCGCGATGTCAGTATTCAGGGAAATCTGCTGCAGATTACTCACCAACAGCCAAGACGTATGTTGGAAGACCTCACTGAAGTTTACGGAGTTCTGGTTCTAGAAAATGAGCAGGGAGAAAGAACAGCCTACGATTTTCAGAACCCAGCAGCCGACGCAAACCTAACAACTATAGTGCCTCTCGCTGCTGTGAATAATTCAGGCAGCGATGCCGGTGGCGGACTGTTGCTGTATATACTGTTCGCACTGATGGGTGGTTTCATACTGAACCTGATGCCCTGTGTGTTCCCAGTACTGTCGATGAAGGCGCTCAGTTTCGCGAAGAACGCCGGCGAATCCGTGCACAAGCAGCGCATGGATGGCCTTGCTTACACCGTTGGCGTAGTAGCAGCCTTCGTAGCCTTGGCGACTATTCTCATTGTGTTACGCGCCGGTGGCGAACGTATTGGTTGGGCCTTTCAGTTTCAGCAGCCGTGGTTCCTCGCGTTTATCGTGTATGTATTCTTCATGTTGGCGCTTAGCCTCTCGGGTGTGTTCGAGATAGGCACGAGCCTTATGGGCGCGGGTAGTGGTCTAGCGCAGAAGAAGGGCTATAAGGGTTCGTTCTTCACGGGCGTGCTAGCGACAACTGTGGCGACGCCTTGTACCGCACCGTTTATGGGTCCAGCACTCGGCTTTGCCCTAACCCAGTCTTGGGCGGTTGCGATGGTGGTATTCGTATCCCTAGGTCTAGGCATGGCGCTACCGATCCTCGTGCTCTCCTATATGCCGGCTCTGACGAAGTATATGCCGAAGCCAGGCGCATGGATGGAAACCTTCAAACAGTTCATGGCATTCCCACTGTATGCCTCAGCCCTGTTTTTTCTCTGGGTGTTGGGTACGCAAGTAGGTGTCATGGGTATGTCGATGGTACTTGGCATGTGTATCTTGTTCGCTTTTGCAGCTTGGATGTATCAGCGCCGCTTTACTATGGGGCCGATACTGCGTGGGCTTAACTATGCGGTGGGCGTTATGGCGTTAGTCGCAGCAGTCTATCTAATGCAAACTCCATTCTTGCAGACAGCCTCAGTAGTACAAGCTGCTAGCGTCGATGCCGATGGCAACTCTACTCAGAACTACGAAGTCTTCAGTACTGCTCGCTTAAATGAAATACAGGCCGAGGGTCGCCCTGTGTTCGTTAATATGACGGCTGCATGGTGTATTACCTGTCTTGCTAACGAGCAGACTACGCTTAGTACCGAGCGCGTCGAGCAGGCACTGCTAGACAATGACATCACCTACATGAAAGGCGACTGGACGAACGAAGATCCGGAGATTACCGCGATTCTTGAACATTTTAATCGTCCTTCGGTGCCGCTGTATGTCCTCTATCCGGGCGACAGCAGCAAGGAGCCGATCATTCTTCCGCAGATTCTTACGCCGGGACTAGTCGCTGAAGCCTTTGCCAGCATCTAGTTAGCAAGGGCATGAATGCTGCGCTAGACAGAGAGGAAGTATTCGATCTTCAATTTGTTGATTTCGATCACATCGTGATTGTGCAATTTGACCGCGCGCGAGCCTACAGTTACACCGTTGATCATCAATAGACTGCTCTCGTTCTCCTGATCAAGGCTAACGATAAAATGACCATCGGGCCGCTTGTTGATTTGAACGACTTCTGCTCCAGACTTGCCGAGCTTTACTGAAGGTTTTCGCAGCGACAACTCCTTGCCAGCTCCCTTGCCGTTTAGAATTTGTAGTTTTGCAGTGCTCAGGTCAGTCGTTGGCATGTCGATCGGTTCATTTAGATTTGTGCCGGGCGAGGTGTTCAGTCCTGGTTGGCGTCTGATGAGAACGGTCTTGTCATCATCGCTGGCCGAGTTGGAGTCATTAATATAGCGTAGTTCGTGCTTGCCGATTACGACCACATCGCCATTCTTAAGTGGATGCTTAGTAATGGGCTGCCCGTTTACATAGGTGCCGTTAGTGCTGTCCAAGTCTTCCAAAAATGAATCGTCAAAAATGGTAAGAAGCTTGGCGTGATGACCGCTGACAGCAAGGTTCTCGATGCGGATATCATTATCATCCTTGCGACCGATAGTTATAATCTCTTTATCGAGAACGAATTCGTTTAATCGATTTGAGTTAAAACTTAATTCTAGTTTGCCTGGCATGACGATTACTATCCTCTTGTATTCTGCTATTCATTCCTACGTTATATTTGCATAAGAATGACAGAAATATTGTCTTTGCCGCCGTTCTGGTTTGCCAATGCAATCAGTTTCTTGGCGGCCAGATCTAGATCGCTAATGTTCTCATCGATCGTTTCCGCTATCTGCCAATCAGAAACCATATCGGTCAAACCATCGGAACATAGCATTAGTAGATCGTAGGGTTGCAGCGGCTCTTCTGTGGTGTCTACATCAACATCTAGCCGCGTACCCAGAGCCCTCGTGACTACGTGTCCGACGTTCGCAGTGCGCGCTTCTCTCTCTGTGTAAAAGCCGCGATCGATTAGATCCTGAACTAGGCTGTGATCCTTCGTTAGTCGTCTTACTGTTCGACCCCGGTAGAGATAGAGTCTAGAGTCGCCTACGTGACCGACATAGACCTGAGATCCAATGACCAGTGTGGCAACTATTGTCGTGCCCATGCCTTTATAGGCTTCTTCCTCTTCCTGAGCGCGGAATATCTCTGTATTGCTTGCAGAAATTGTATTGGAGACAAACTCCAATAACTGAGAACCAGTTATCGGTACAGAATTTTCCTGCAAAACCAATTTTTTCAGCTTTTCCAATACAAACTTGACCGCCATGTGCGCGGCGACTTCTCCAGCCTTGTGGCCGCCCATGCCATCGGCGAGAACCGCGACGCCTAAGTCTTGGTCAAAGCCAATATGATCTTGGTTATACTCGCGGCGCATTCCCGTGTCTGTATACCCAGCAATTCTGACTAGTGTCTGTGCCTGGGGCATTATTCTGTCCTGAGTCCTGCTATCTGATTAACCAGCGTATTATAAACTTCGGGTAGGCTCTGGTTGAGTTTTTCCTGCCCATCAAAAAGAGTGAGATATTGTACAAAAATTAGCAGCAGCAGTCCGAATAAAAAGCCCATTCGGGCGCTTATCGGTGATTTACTTGTAATTTCAGAGCTCGAAAACGCAGTCTCTTGCTTATCAGTAACGCGCTCTTTTTTAGCTCGACCTATTTGCGTGCGTGTGGGGCCTTTGTCAGCGAAGGTTCTGTGATGCCTGTTCTGGATATGCTGTTGAAATAATTCAACAGCCCTCTGCAAGCTATCGCTTTCCCGCTTCTCGGGAATGGTCGATATCATGTTCGCGATGAGTTGCTGGATGTCGTCTGGCAATTTAGAAAAGGATTTTCTCACGACAAAACTGGTATCTTGGCTTCTGCTAGGTAGTGAGCCGGTGAATAATTGATAGAGGATTACGCCAGTCGCATAGACATCCGATGCCTTGCTGCGGGGTTCGTCTTCTAATTGATAGAAATTTGCGTTCTCTACTGAGCTTAGGTCGTCCTCTGTAGAGAAGTCGGTAAGCTTAACGTGACCGTCGGCGGTGAACAGGATGTTGGTAGGGCGAAGATGGCCGTGTACGATTCGGTTATTGTGAGCGAATATCATCGCCCGGCAAATTTGCGAGGCGATCTTTAGAATTTCCTGCCAGTTCAGTTGGAATGCCAGCTTGTCATTCAGTGTGCCGCCACTTAGATATTCTTGTACAAGAATGAAGTGTCTATCGTTGCGTGAGGTGCCGTGGGTTTTTACTATATTTTCGTGCTCTAACGAGGCGAGTAAGTTGCTAGCCTCAAAGCCTGCGCTCGAGCTTAGCTTCTTCTTGATGATGAGCAGGTTGTTTCGGTCTTTTTGTTGATAGAGGTAGACTGCGCCGAATCTGTCTTCGCGCAAAATATCCAAGAGCAGGAATTTGGATTTGATTTTGGTGATTCCCTGCTCGGCTCGCAGCCGCTGTTCTTTGCCGAGGTGAGAGCCTTGGGAAATTGCTAGTAAGTCATTCTTCAGCTGCTCGGCAGATTTCGGCCGCAGCTCGGGATCCTGATTGAGGCAGTCCAGAATCAGCTTGTTAAATGCTGGATCGATATCGCTGTTTAGACGGAACGGCTCAGGAAAGACGCCGGTAGGCACTTTTCCGGTAAACAGTTCATACATCACCACGCCGACTGAGTACAGGTCGCTCCTCTCGGTAACATTTTCAGACGATTCACGTTGCTCCGGCGACATATAATTATAGGTCCCCATTACGGTGCCGGACGCGGTCTGATTTGTAGATTCGTGTTTTTCCTCGTAGAACTGGGCGATACCGAAATCCAGAATTTTCACGTTGCCGCTGTCATCGATTAGAATATTTTCCGGTTTAATATCGCGATGAATCACATTGTTCTGATGTGCATAGGAGAGCGCTTTAAGAAGTTGGATTATGATATCGATCTTGTTGGTATGAGAGATATCATTGATCTTCGAGGCGGTGCCCAGATCGAGCCCCTCTACGTATTCCATCACGAAATAGGGCATTTCATCGCTGGTGATTCCGCGATCGATCACATGAATTATATTCGGGTGAGTCAATCTGGCGATGATGTAAGATTCGCGGTCGAAGCGGTGCCTCGCTTCTTTGTCGCGGCTCAGGTCATTTATTAGCAGCTTGATCGCTACCGGGCGTTTGAGGGACTCCTGAATTCCTCTATAGACATAGGCCATGCCGCCTTCGCCGATTTTTAGTAGCTTTGAATATCCATCTAATTGCATCAATTTTCCTGCTTTTTCTGACAACATGTACCGAATTACTGTGTGATCCCTAGCCTAATGAGGGTGGGCTGATGAAAATGTGATATTCTTCGCAAAATCACGGTGTTAGGAAGCTAATCCGAGACTATGAGCAAGGAATTTACAGAAATGAAAACATCAAGCTTCGCCATGTATACTTTTGCTGTCGTTCTGGTCCTATACCTGCTGATCGTCGGCGAGGCATTGCTGCTCCCGCTTGTCATTGCAATTGCTCTTTGGTATTTGATCAATACCCTAGCCGCGGCATTCGCGAAAATTCAAATTGCTGGGTTTCGGTTTCCCAGTTTTGTTTGTCGGCTGGCATCCCTGCTCACGTTCGTCTTGCTAATCTGGAGCCTGATAAATTTCTTAGGCGGGCGTGCGGATGATGTGATGCAGGTTATTCCTGTCTATCAGGAGAATCTCACCGAGCGTTTCCAGAATCTTCCGCTAGTTGTCGTGTCTGCTTTTCAGGATCAATTGATCACGGATTGGATAGATTTGCCCGCTTACGCGACATCTGTTGCTTCGTCTTTCGCTGGCATCTTGGCCAGTGGCGGTCTGATCATGATCTATGTTCTATTTCTATTTCTTGAGCAGGGTAATTTCGACCAGAAGATTACGGCGCTATTTAGTAACTCTGGATCGGAGGAAGACGTTCGCAAGATCATCGGAAGGATTCGCAACGACATCCAAAAATACATTAGCATCAAGATGTTCACCAGCTCGCTGACAGGTTTGTTGAGCTATACCTTTCTGCGCATCGTGGATGTTGATTTCGCTGGAGTTTGGGGTCTGCTTATTTTCTTGCTAAATTTTATTCCGACGGTGGGTTCTATTATCGCCACCATCTTTCCTGCGATGATCGCGCTCGCGCAATCCGATGGCTACACCTTGTTCATTCTGGTTTTGGCAGGTATCGGTGTTCTGCAGATATGTATCGGTAATATTCTCGAGCCGCGGCTAATGGGTAATTCTTTTAATCTCAGCCCGATAGTCATCCTGCTTAATCTGGGGCTGTGGCAGTATATTTGGGGCATTCCTGGCATGTTTCTCTGTGTTCCTTTCCTAATTATTTTGACGATTATTCTCAGTCACTTCCCGGGTACCCGCTCAATCGCGATAATCCTTTCGAGTGATGGTAGATTACGGGTCCCAGAAGACGCTGTGTTCGAGAATTTCAATCTTGATCCTGATGGAGCCGGACTTCTGTCCTCCGCTCAGGATAGCGACAAAGACTAGGCCTAGGGCCACCCCAAAATACCGGTTCTGACGAAAAAACCCTGCAATATCCGCGTATTACGCGCTATAATTCTCTGCTTTTTTACTATTAGCTGGCCTCGAAGCGAGGCCTGGCCTGAAATTCGGATTCCATCATGACAAGTGCTGAGATTAGACAGAAGTTTTTGGACTTTTTTGCCAGTCAGGGACACCAGATTGTTCCTAGTAGCTCGCTCGTACCCGGCAATGATCCAACGCTGCTGTTTACTAATGCAGGGATGGTGCAATTTAAGGACAGCTTCCTCGGCGATGAGCAGCGCGACTACAATCGTGCGACTAGCTCACAGCGCTGTGTGCGTGCCGGCGGCAAACATAATGACTTGGAGAACGTGGGCTATACAGCCAGACATCATACGTTCTTCGAGATGCTCGGCAATTTCTCCTTCGGCGATTACTTTAAGCGAGAGGCCATCAAATACGCTTGGGAATTCCTAACCGTCGAATTGGGTCTGCCTGCTGAGAAGCTCTGGATCACGGTATTCGAAGACGATGCCGAAGCGGAAGCAATCTGGCTAGAGGAGATGAAGATCGACCCAGCTCGCTTTTCTCGTCTAGGCGAGAAGGATAACTTCTGGGCTATGGGAGACACTGGTCCCTGTGGTCCTTGTTCCGAAATTTTTTATGATCACGGTGCTGACGTGCCAGGTGGCCCGCCGGGTAGTCCCGATGAAGATGGCGACCGCTATATCGAAATATGGAATCTCGTGTTCATGCAATACGAGAGAAAGGCAGATGGTTCCATGACGCCGCTACCGAAGCCCTCGGTTGACACTGGAGCGGGTTTGGAGCGTGTGGCGGCTGTTATGCAGAATGTGCATAGCAACTATGAGATAGATCTTTTTCAGGACTTGCTTAAGGCGATAGCGGAAATAACCGGCGTTAACGATCTTAATAATAACTCTCTAAAAGTCATAGCGGACCATATACGGTCTTGTTCTTTCTTGATAGTTGATGGAGTGCTTCCTTCAAACGAGGGAAGAGGGTATGTGTTGCGCAGGATAGTTCGGCGCGCCGTTCGTCATGGCTACCAGCTAGGCGTGAAGGATATCTTCTTCTACAAGATCGTTGCAGCCTTGGTTGAGGTAATGGGAACGGCCTACCCAGAGCTTGCCGAGAAACAGCAGTTCGTTGAGAAGGCGTTGCAGGACGAAGAAGAACAATTTGCCCGGACGCTAGAGAATGGCATGTCCATTCTTGAAAAGGCGATCAAGGGCTTGGACGGAAAGATTATTCCTGGTGAGACAGTGTTTCGCCTCTATGACACCTATGGTTTCCCCGTTGATCTCACTGCTGATGTCGCCAGGGAACATGATCTATCGCTCGACATGGATGGCTTCGAGGCCGCAATGACAGTGCAGAAAGAACAGGCACGCGCGGCGAGTAATTTTGGCTCGGTAGCGAAGCTTGAGATTGCAAGCAGTGAAGCTACCAATTTCATCGGCTATGAGAAGCTGCGGGGCAGCTCAAAGTTATTAGCTATTTTTGCCGATTCAAAAGAGATTGAGAGTGCGAAGGAAGGCGATGAACTGTTACTGCTTCTCGATACCACGCCATTCTACGGTGAGTCGGGCGGTCAGGTTGGCGATACGGGTTTGCTCACCAGTAAAAACGCTTCGTTTGAAGTAATGGATACGCAGAAGCAAGGCGATACCTTCGTGCATAGCGGTGTATTACGCAAAGGCACATTAAAAGTAGGCGAGCAGCTCTCTGCTGAGGTTGCACCGGATGCCCGTGCTGCCATCACCTTGAACCACAGCGCAACACATTTAATGAATGCAGCACTAAGAAGCGTGCTTGGCGATCATGTGCTACAGAAGGGCTCGCTAGTCGACGCCGATAGGTTGCGCTTCGATTTCTCACATACGGCACAGGTTTCTAATGAAGAACTGAAGAGTATCGAGAACCAGGTCAATGAAGAGGTACTAAGAAATTCATCGGTGAGCAACGAGGTTTTGCCCATAGAGAAGGCGCAGGAGAAAGGTGCACTTGCACTATTTGGCGAGAAGTACGGCGATGAAGTTCGGGTCATCACTATGGGTGGAGACTACTCTGTTGAGTTTTGTGGCGGTACACACGTGCAGCGCACTGGCGATATTGGCCTATTTAAGATTGTTTCGGAGTCAGGCATCTCCTCCGGCGTACGCCGCATAGAGGCTGTTACGGGTAAGGGTGCATTAGCATTTATCGCTAGAGAAGAGCAGACTCTCAGGCAGGTCTGCGATATCGTGAAGTCGAATTCCGACGACGTTCTCGATAAGGTTCAGGCGCTTGCAAGCAATACCAAGGCCTTGGAGAAGCAGTTAGAGCAGTTGAAGTCGAAGATGGCATCGAGTGCCGGCAGCGATCTTGCCTCTCAGGCAGAAGAGATTGCTGGAGTGAAGGTGCTGGCCGCCGTAGTTGAAGGATTTAATCCTAAGACTCTGCGAGATACAGCGGACCAATTAAAGAACAAGCTAGGCAGCTGTGTCGTTGTATTGATGACAGCGGCGGAAGGTAAGGTAAGTATCGTTGCCGGTGTGAGTAAAGATCTTGTCGGCAAGGTTAAGGCGGGCGATCTTGCGAACATGATTGCCGTGCAGCTTGGCGGCAAGGGTGGGGGCCGTCCTGATATGGCGATGGCTGGCGGCAGCGATGCCTCCGCAATGCCCGCGGCGGCGGCGAGCATCAAGCCGTGGTTAGAGGAAAGATTGTAGGGCTGCACGCGGAGTGTGTGGTTCTCAAGATAGTGTGTGGTTCTCAAGGTATAAGAACGTAACAAGGTAATTGGAATAGTTTAGTTATGGCGTTGATAGTTCAAAAATTTGGCGGCACATCCGTCGGTAATGTCGAGAAAATCGAGGCGGTGGCAGATAAGATAATTGGTTTCCGTGAGCGCGGCGACGACATCGTGGTTGTCGTGTCAGCGATGAGTGGAGAAACTAATCGCCTAACTGCTCTTGCGAAAGGCATTATGGACTACCCAACTCCTCGAGAGATGGATGTGCTTCTGTCCACCGGTGAGCAGGTGACTATCGCTTTGTTGAGTATGGCGTTGGAGAAGCGCGGTTTTGGCGCGCGCTCCTTTACTGGCGGTCAAGTAAAGATCTTAACCAATGGTACGCATACCAAGGCAAGGATTCGTGAGATTGACGGTACGCGTATCCATGCGCAGTTAGAGCAGGGCAATGTGGTTGTAGTAGCCGGTTTTCAGGGTACTGATGAGCACGGCAATATCACAACGCTGGGTCGCGGTGGTTCAGACACCACTGCGGTAGCACTAGCTGCAGCCTTGGAGGCGGACGAGTGTCAGATATATACTGATGTGAAGGGCGTGTACACGACCGATCCGAGAGTTGTTGAAGATGCCAAGCTGCTTAGCAGCATCACTTTTGAAGAGATGCTGGAGCTTGCGAGTCTGGGCGCCAAGGTCTTACAGATCCGTGCAGTTGAATTTGCGGGCAAGTACAAGGTGCCGCTGCGGGTGTTATCAAGTTTTGAAGAGGGTCCAGGTACCCTGATTAGTTTAGAGGGAGACGAAAAAATGGAAGACCCGACTATTGCTGGAATCGCGTTCGAGCGAGACGAGGCAAAACTCACTATTGCCGGCGTTCCTGATGTGCCGGGTGTGGCCTATCAGGTAATTGGCCCGGTCAGTGCCGCTGGCATCGAAGTCGATGTGATCGTGCAGAACGCAGCAGAAGATGGAACAAATGATATTACCTTCACCGTTAAGCGCGGCGAATGCGATCGAGCAGAGAAGATTCTCGAAGATTTAAAAGCCTCATTGAAGGCGCGCGAAGTGCGAGTCGACCGAAAAGTCGGCAAGGTGTCGGTGGTTGGTGTGGGCATGCGTTCGCATGCAGGCATAGCCAGTAAGACGTTTAAGGCTTTGGCAGACGAGGGTATCAACATTCAGATCATCACCACTTCAGAGATAAAAATCTCCGTGGTGATAGAGGAGAAATACCTCGAATTGGCTGTTCGCTCTCTGCATAGCGCCTTCGAGCTTAGCGACCCTGATTACAGCAAGGGTGGCGACGCCTAGCAGGCGATTCGCTTTGCTATCTTCTAATAATTGCATGCCAACTAATTCTTCTGAATTAGTTGGCATGTACCTTATTTAAGGCAGATACTGGTACTCAGTGGCGCTTTATTCCGTCAAATTCATGGGTTTAACGGTGATATCTCGATATGTCTCTCGTGACTCGATGGATTTGAAAAGAGACCTCGATCAAAGCCTCGTGGAAACTATAGCGCTATGCTACTAGAGCTGTGAACTATCCAGATAGTCTGGCTAGCAGCGCTGTAAAAGAGCCTGCGGAAAATACCAAGGAATGAGTTAAAGGAGGATTGCAATGTTAATACTGACGCGCCGAGTTGGCGAAACATTGATGATCGGAGACGAAGTAGTGGTGACTGTCTTGGGAGTTAAGGGAAATCAGGTACGAATTGGGGTGAACGCTCCTAAAGATGTAGCGGTACATCGGGAAGAGATTTATCAACGAATCCAGAAAGAGAAGGATGGGGATGTAGGTGAGCTTGTTGAAGGGGGTGATGGGGATTAGGCTCTTTAGGAATGTTAGTCAAACACGACCGTTTTATCGCCATGAATAATTACTCGATCTTCCAAATGGTTGCGTAGCGCTCTAGCTAGGACTGCCTTTTCAACATCTTTTCCAAGCCGCACTAAGTCTTCTTTCTTGTGGCGATGACCCACTCGAATAACATCCTGATCAATAATCGGCCCTTCATCGAGCTCTTCGGTCACATAGTGGCTAGTTGCCCCGATCAGTTTTACTCCCCTCTCGTAAGCCTTCTGATAAGGATTAGCTCCTGCAAAAGATGGCAGGAAGCTGTGGTGAATATTCAGTAAGCGGCCTTTGTACTTTTGACACATGTCCGGCGGGATAATCTGCATATAGCGTGCTAGCACTATGGTGTCGGCCTCGTGATCTTCGACTAGCTCCATCATCTTTTCAAACGCGGGCCGTTTATTGCTGTCATCTACCGGTACATGAATAAAGGGGATTTCATGCCACTCAACCATAGAGCGTAAGTTTTCGTGATTGGAGATTGCGCAGGGAATGTCGCAGTCTAACTCGTCACTGTGCCAGCGGTGCAAGAGGTCGGCAAGGCAATGAGACGCGTGACTAGCTAACAACACGACCTTTTGTTGAATCGCTGTGTCGCGGATATACCATTTCATCGAATACTTCTCAGCGGTAGCTGCGAAGATGCGCCGAAACTCCTCCAAGTCCACTGACAGAGAGTTGGCTCGTATTTCATTGCGCATAAAGAACCAACCGGTTTCATGATCCGAGAAGTAATTCGACTCTAACAGCCAGCCTTGGTGGTCGGCTACGAACTGGCTCACCGCAGCTACAATTCCCACTGTGTCAGGGCAGGCAATGATGAGGCGGTAAGTGTTATCTGCGCTATTCATGATGCTCTCTCTGCTTCGATTGTCTGCTTATTATAGGTGAAACAAGCTCAGCAGCAACATTGATCGATAGTATCATCGACAATTACTCTTATTTTGGATTCGTCAAACTAGCACTATACAAATTAAATCTATCTTCCAGATTTTATTCCTCTGGTGCTATACTGTTCGCCGTTCCTTAGGGGTGGTCAATTGATCTGAGATGCTGGCGTGCCAGTGAACCCTAGAACCTGATCCGGTTAATACCGGCGTAGGAAAAGGATGCATTCCACATCTCATCACACGTCCAATTAATGCCGGGTCTCTTAAATTAATTTTTTGGAGAGGCTCATGTCTTTTATTCGTTTTTTACCAGCTTCCGTGCTGTCGCTTACTTTGCTAAGCCCCACGCCGACAGTTTTTGCCGCGCCCGATGGCGCTATCGAAGAAGTCATCGTCACTACAGATTTCAGATCTAGGAGTGAGCTGGATACGGCATCCAGCGTCACAGTGCTGACAGAAGCCGCTATAAAGTCACTGGCTGCTCAGCATTTCGAAGAGCTAGTGAATGCCATCCCCAACGTTAACTACACTTCAGGTTCTAATCGAGCGCGCTTTTTTCAGATTCGAGGAATCGGTGAGCGCAGTCAGTTTACAGCGCCCCTAAATCCCTCCGTAGGCTTTCTGGTGGATAATGTCGACTTCAGCGGAGCGGCCACAATTGCTACCACTATGGATGTAGAGCAGGTGGAAGTGCTGCGTGGCCCCCAAGGAACCAGATACGGTGCGAATGCGCTTGCTGGTCTGATTAACGTCAAGACTAATGATCCGGAGGAACAGTTTGCAGCCAAGCTAAAGCTGGGGGCTGCGGATTACAACAGCCATACAGTTGGCGCGATGGTCACCGGTCCTTTAAGCGATTCGGTAAATGCGCGGCTTGCCATCGAGACCCATCAATCGGATGGCTACTATAAAAATGATTTTCTGGGAACAAAGAGAAATAACAAACAGGATGAACTGTCTTTTCGCGGCAAAGTAGCCGCTGAGATATCGGCCTCCTGGAATCTGGGCTTGACTCTGTCCCACGTAGATATCGACAACGGTTACGATGCATTTACCTTGGGCAATACACGTACCACGCTATCCGACGAGCCGGGGCATGATAGGCAGGAGTCGACAGCGTTGGCTGTTAACAGTAACTGGGAGTTGAATAATTTTGACTTGGAAATGATAGTCGGCATCGCAGATTCCAATATGGAATATGGCTATGATGAGGACTGGACTTTTACAGGGATTCATCCCGATGGATACACCGCCACAGACAATTATATCCGCGATCGCGAGACTCAGAGTTTGGAGTTCAGGGTGCTTTCTAACGACAGTAGCCGACTATTCGCAGATTCAACTCAGTGGTTGTTTGGTTTGTATACGCTTAAAAGTAGCGAGTCATTGAGACGGGAATATACGTATCTAGCCTCAAACTTCCTCAGCGATTACGATTTCGATACCACTGCACTCTTCTTCCAGTTGGATTCATCACTGAGCGAAAAACTGAGCTTGGAAACAGGACTAAGGTTCGAGCATCGGGACACGAACTATAAAGATTCAGACCTGCTTAACTTCGAGCCAGAGGAATCACTTTGGGGAGGGCGTATAGCGCTTAAGTATCATGTAAACCAGAACACCATGGCTTACGCTAGTGTTGCCCGAGGCTATAAAGCAGGTGGTTTTAACACCGATGGCTCTCTGGATGCAGATTTACGTGAGTTCGGCGAAGAATTCCTCATTGAGTATGAGCTGGGCTTGAAGTCGAGCTTGCTCGAAAATAGCCTACACTTGAAAGCCGCCGTATTCCACGATGACCGGCATGATCAGCAAGTAAAGAGCTCCACGGTAAGAGTCCGAGACAACGGTAGCACAGAGTTTATCGACTTTGTCGGTAATGCAGCCGAGGGTACAAACAACGGTGTGGAATTCGAGGCAGTATGGCTTCCTACTGCGCGGCTAGGCCTAACAGCGAGTATAGGTTTTCTGGATGCTACGTTTGATTCTTTTATCAATTCAGAAAGACAGGACTTGTCAGGCCGAGATCAGGCTCACGCGCCAGGCTATATGGCTCATCTAGCAGCTGACTACAGTCTGGGTGCTTGGTCTTTTGCTGTCTCCATTGACGCTAAGGACGATTTCTATTTTTCCGACAGTCATGGTATCAAGAGCGAACCCTACGAATTGGTGAATATGAACCTAAGCTATTCCGCTACACAGTGGAGTCTGAGTCTTTGGGGCCGAAATCTTAGCAATCAAGACTACGCCGTTAGAGGGTTTTACTTTGGCAACGATCCGCGGAAGGGTTACGCCCCGGAATCCTATGTACAATTTGCTGAGCCTCGAATGATAGGGATTAGCTATGAGCTGCAGTTATGACAAACACTATTAGTAAAGTACAGCTATGAAAGCTTCTGTTGATATTAGCCTGTACCCATTAGCGGATGAATATATTCCTGCTATCCAGGAGTTTATCGATAGGGTCCAGCAATACCCGGATGTTGCGGTAATACGCAACGATCTCTCGACTCAACTGTACGGCGATTATGAGCAGATTATGGATCTATTGAAGATCGAGCTTCGACTCAGTTGGGAAAAATTTGGAAAGAGCATTTTTGTCATTAAGTTCTTGAGAGACGATCTTCGGGGGCTGGCGGGTGATTGAAACCCTGAATACTATCGTGGATCAATTCCGGCAGAATTCGCTGCTGGAATTGATCGCGGTTGTGTTTGCGATTCTCTATTTGGTTCTCGCGGTTAGAGAGAATATTCTTTGCTGGGCTGCGGCAATCATATCAACCTCAATCTTCCTTTTTATTTTCTGGGAAGTGAAGCTGTATATGGAGTCTGTCCTGCAGGTTTATTATCTTGGAATGGCAGCATATGGATGGTACCAGTGGCGCCTTGCTAAAGATGGTTCTGCTTTCCTGCAGGTTTCAGTGTGGAGTGTTCGGCAACACCTGGTGGCGCTGACTGCTATTGTGCTGCTTACTTTTGTCTCTGGGTATCTATTAAATTCTGGAACAGATGCCCGGCTGCCTTTTCTTGACTCCTTTACCACTTGGGCCAGCGTTGTAACAACGTTTATGGTGGCGCGGAAAGTATTGGAGAACTGGATCTATTGGTTGCTGATCGATGGCATTTCTATTTTTCTCTATCTTGATCGGGGTCTTTATTTCACAGCACTGTTGTTCGCGGTGTATATCGTCATTATCTTCTTTGGATGGTTCTCATGGCTAAGAAGCTATCAGCAGAAGACCGCCTCCGCTTAACACAGGCTCTGGCCTCGTGGGAGAGTTGGCGTGAAGGTCCCAAGCAGCTGCCGGAGGTAATCACTCGGCTAGGCGGTGAGAGTAATCTCTCATTCGTGGTGAGTGATGGCGCAATGCGTTGGGTTCTCCGTCTCAATAATCCGCAAAGAGATATTGGGATAAATCGCGACAATGAGCGGCTGGCACTGGAGGCTGCCCATGGGGCAGGTATCTCGCCATTGCCAAGCTTTCATGGCAGCGAGGTATTAGTCACGCCTTTGCTTGTCGGTCCGCAGGCTGCGCTCGAGAATCTGTCTCAGATCGGAGGCTTGTTTTCCCGTATTCATTCTTTGGCGATTGAACTAGCGCCGATTGATTTGCTGCAGCACCTAAAAAACTACTACGAGCAAGTGACTGCTGAGCCACTGTTAAGAGATTGCTACCAGCACATCGTGGCTTTGTATCCCAAAGAGAATGTTGAATTTAAGCCCTGTCATAATGACTGCCTATTGGAAAATATGATTGAGTCCAAGAATGGACTTTGCGTCATTGACTGGGAATACGCAGCGGCGGCTGATCCCGCTTATGATCTTGCGGTATTTAGTTCTAGCTATGGCTTGAGTAGGGCGCGCATGGACTTGCTGCTGTCTGCCTACGACTCTGAGAGTAATTTACAGCTTGCTAGCTTGATGGCGAGAATCGAATATTATGAAAAGTATTATCGATTGATTGAGATTCTTTGGTGGCGTATTCGTGGCCAGCGTATGGAAGGGCGATTGGAGTCTTTGGCTCTAAGCCTGGAGAAATAGCGATTGATTTTTTGCTGAGGAATAGGGGCGCTAATAGATTAACTTAAACGCAGTTATAAAAACCGCGTTCAAATTTTTAAACTATTAGTGTCCCTAAGATTCTCTAGACCTAAAGAATGGGGCCGGCAGCTACCAGCTTTTTCCCTTCATCGTTATCGGTAAACTTTTCGAAGTTGTTTACAAATAACTCGGCAAGGTTTCTGGCTTTTCCATCCCATTCAGCTGGGTCCGCATAAGTGCTGCGCGGATCTAGGATGCCGTTGTCTACCGCGTCGATATTCATTGGCACATCAAGATTGAAATAAGGCAGAGTAAAGGATTCGGCACTGTCGATGGAGCCATTCAGAATTGCACGAATAATCGCGCGAGTGGCTGCGATAGAAATCCTTTTGCCAGTACCGTTCCAGCCGGTATTAACCAGATAGGCAGTTGAACCGGCGGCTTCCATTCGCTTTACTAACTCCTGAGCATACTTGGTTGGGTGCAGAGAAAGAAAAGCAGCACCGAAGCAGCTTGAGAAAGTGGGTGTAGGTTCGGTAATGCCCCGCTCGGTACCCGCCAGTTTGGCCGTAAAGCCAGAGAGGAAGTGGTACTTCGTCTGTTCAGGATTCAGCTTTGAAACCGGTGGTAATACGCCAAAGGCGTCGGCAGTCAGAAAGATTACCTGCTTGGCATGGCCTCCCTTGGAGACGGGCTTCACGATGTTCTCGATGTGATAAATCGGATAGGAAACGCGAGTATTCTGAGTCTTCGAACTGTCGGAATAGTCGATTACTCCGTTATCATCTACCGTTACATTTTCCAGCAAGGCATCTCTGCGAATCGCATTGTAAATATCCGGCTCGCTTTCCTTGCTGAGGTTGATGGTCTTTGCATAACAACCGCCTTCGAAATTGAATACGCCATCGTCGTCCCAGCCATGTTCGTCATCGCCTATGAGGGCGCGCTCAGGGTCGGTGGAAAGGGTGGTCTTGCCAGTTCCGGACAAGCCGAAGAAGATGGCTGTGTCGCCGTCATCGCCAATATTGGCTGAACAGTGCATGGAAGCCATGCCCTGAAGAGGAAGCAGGTAGTTCATCATGGAGAACATGCCTTTCTTCATCTCTCCGCCGTACCAGGTGCCGCCGATCAGCTGGATCTTCTCGCTAAGATTGAAGGCCACGAAGTTCTCGGAATTTAGTCCCATATCCTGCCATTGAGGATTGCTGCATTTAGCGCCATTCATCACTATGAAATCTGGCTCGAAGTCTTTCAGCTCTTCTTCGCTGGGCCTGATAAACATGTTTTTTACGAAGTGAGCCTGCCAAGCAACTTCCATGACAAATCGAACTTTGAGTTGGCTGTTCTTATTGGCGCCGCAGATGGTGTCCATGACATAGAGACGTTGTCCGCTCAGCCGTTCGGTCACTAGCGACTTAAGATGATCCCAGGTGTCTTGATCTATAGGCTTGTTGTCGTTCTTGCCCTGATCGGACCACCAGACTGTGTCTCTGCTGGTGTCATCACGGACAATATATTTGTCTTTTGGAGAGCGTCCGGAAAATATACCGGTGTTTACGGCTATGGCGCCTGATTCGGTGATCTCTCCTTTTTCATATCCTTCTAAATTAGCATTGGTTTCGTGCTCAAACAGCAGTTCGTAAGAGGGGTTATAAAAAATCTCTTCGACATTGTTAATACCGTACTGCCCTAGATCTGGTGCTTTAATAGAATTTGCTGTCACGCTTTCAGGTCCTTAGTAAGTCTTATTTTTGAGTATTTTGATGGCTATAGGCACGTTAAATATTGAGCTCAAAAAAGCAGTATTTTAGAATTTCTAATTTGCCGCTGTAATTTCTCAATGGAAAAAAGGGGGGAAAGGGGTGCCCATAAAATAGCAATTTTGGGCAGAAAATTTCAAAATCTGCATTCTTGCTATAAAAGGCAATTAAACCCTTTCTTCGTCAAAAAGGGAATAGTTGCTTGGGTAATCCTTGGTGTTTTGGCAATTTTTCCTGCCCCACACTTAATAGAGGATACGAGCTTGATTTGAGTGATCTTGCGAGTTTTAACCCCTCACTCAAGCGCCTGATAGACCATGGTTTTAATTTGTGTTCGGATGTCGGTGGTGGTTGGGCGAACCTGGGTCAGGAATATCCCTGTCAGGTTTTCGCTTGGGTCAATCCAGTAAGAGGTATGGAATGCACCCAACCATGAATAGTTGCCAATTGAACCCAGCTCACCGGTCTTCCCGAGATCGCCGATAATTGCAAAGCTCAAACCGAAATCAGGGATTTGATCGCCATCAGAATCAATGCGGGCGCTTTGCATAAGCTCCACGGACTTGCGACTCAATATGCGTTTGCCATCCAGCTCGCCATTATTCAGTAGCATTTGTATAAAGCGCGCGTAATCATAGGCTGTGGAAGACAGTCCTGCACCGCCCGAAAAATAAGCCTGTACATCTCCAGTAGGGTAAAGAGGGTTATCAAACGTGAGGCTGGACTCATTTCCTTCGGAGACGATCAATCCTTCTTTTTCCACCTCAGCATAGAGTGTCACAAGACGGTCGTGCTTGGATTTCGGTAGATAGAAATAGCTGTCCTGCATACCCAATGGAGTGAAAATTTCCTCGATAAAAAATTGCTCTAGTGTTTTGCCGCTGAGCACTTCGATGAGGTATCCCAGTAGGTCGAGGCCAAGGGAATACTCGTATCCAGAGCCGGGCTCGAACAGCAGAGGCTGTGTGGCCAATAACTTCATTTGAGAGGCGAGGCTAATGTCTCTGCTAGTTAATCCACTGATGACTCCAGCATCAGCGTAAGATTTCTGCACGCTGCTGGATAAAAATGGATAGCTAATTCCAGATGAGTGAGAGAACAGGTCAATGATCTTGATTGGCGTAGTAGCGGCTACCGTGGCTGATACATTGCCATTGGAATCCACCTCGGACACCACTCTCATGTTGGCATACTCAGGGATGTACTTCGAAACTGGGTCGTTTAGCTGGAAAAGCCCACGCTCGTAGAGGGTCATCGCCGCCACGGCGGTGACTGCCTTAGTCATCGAGGCGATACGAAATATATGGTCTTTTTGCATCGGTGTTTGTGCTTCGATATCAGCAACGCCGAAACTCTTGAAATAGGCTATCTTGCCGTTTTTGACGACCAGGGCAACCGCGCCCGGAATCTTACCGTCGCTGATTTCGGCGTTGATCGTGTCATCGATTCTGTCTAGGCGTTCCGGTATGAAGCCTGTGCTTTGAGGGAGATCAGATGCTGCGAATTGCGCCCACGCGGTATTGGATGCAAGGAGCAATAAGGCGATTATAAAATTAGCTTTTCTCATCTTCTCTCCATGGATAATGGTGCTTCATACTTGGGCTTCGTTTGAAATTCAATTCCCAGAATTATGAGTTGGAATACTCTCTCATAGCCGGGAAAAATTAGCAAAATCCTCAAGCTAGCCTTTATACTACAAGTAATAAGAATAACTATTTATATGCGATGACAGCATTGGAGGAACATCCTTGAGAAATTTAGCGATTGAAGTACCAGAATTCGACATGCAACGAGCCGCCGGCGTGTTGCTGATTACACTATTTTTTGTGCTTGTTCCTGTCGCTTCTCTACATGCGCAAGGTTCAGGCGAGAACACCTATATTAAAACGACTGCTTGGGGTGATCCGGATCTGGCGGGCATTTGGTCCTATGCCAGCCTGACACCACTACAGCGTCCAGCAAGCTTAGGTAATAAGGAGTTTTACACTGCTGATGAGGCGGCCCAGATCAATGCCAGCTCTAGGGAAGAGAGCGACCCCACACCCGGCAGCGTCGGTGCGTACAATGCGGGATGGTTTGATAAGGGTGATATCTCGTCAGATCTGCGTACATCGCTGATTGTAGAGCCTGCTGACGGTCGACTGCCCCTGCGAGCAGAAGCGAAGGAAAAGCTAGATGCTGAGGCAGCCTTTCGCAAAGCGCATGAGACAGACTCCTATATATATCTTACAAACTGGGATCGCTGCATTACCTATCATGGCGTACCGCCCATATCTAGCGGTTACAATAATGCATACCAGATCGTGCAGACACCGGACCATATTGCCATCTACGTGGAGATGATTCATGACGTGCGCATCATCCCTCTGGATAAACGCCCTCGCCTAAACGATAAAATTCGCCAGTGGAACGGCGATTCACGCGCTTATTGGGAAGGCAATACGCTTGTGGTGGAAACCGCCAATTTTAGCGACAAGACTGTCCACCGTTTTCCATCTACCCGCAATACCCGTACCGTGGAGCGCTTTACGCGCACCGGTGAGGATATGATTGATTACCGCTTCACCATCGAGGATGATGAGCTGTACAGCAGCCCTTGGACGGCGGTGCGTCCCATGCCTAGGCAGCCTGACTATACGCTTTACGAATACGCCTGCCACGAGGGGAACTATGCTATGAAATATATTCTGCGTGGGGCTAGGGTTGAAGAGCAGCGAGCTGCAGAACAACGTTAAATGTTCGCTTCGTGTTAAACAAAAAACCCGGCTGATGTCGGGTTTTTTGGTTTGGGTGGGGGGAGAGGTTTGACTCTCGATAAGGTTTCTCCTATACGCCCTTAGCAGGGGATACGATGCTGATTGAAGTGACTTTCTGTTAGCTTGTTGCTGGTGTTGGGTGGATCAATTGGGTTGACGTTTGAGCGTTGAAGGCTTCTTGGTTTAGGGGCTTTGGCCTGGCACTGTACTTGGATTTGTTATGAGGGATTGATTCGGGAATTAGCTAAGCTAATTTCCTCACCCCTTCGGGGCAGCCTGCGGCTGTCTGCGGAGCTACGCTCCTTTCGAACCGGAGGGTTCTCTGCCGATCTCTCTCCGCCATAAACAAAAAACCCGACTTATAGTCGGGTTTTTTGTTTATGGCGGAGAGAGAGGGATTCGAACCCTCGATAAAGTTTCCCCTATACGCCCTTAGCAGGGGCGCGCCTTCAGCCACTCGGCCATCTCTCCATAAATCGAACTCTGTGCAATCCCGTTGGTCGGGATTGGCACTTAATTTAGCTTAGCTAAATTCTTCGCCCCTTCGGGGCAGCTTACGCTCCTTTGATTCGGAAATTAGCTGAGCTAATCTCCTCTCCCCTTCGGGGCAGCCTTTGGCTGTCTGCGGA
>TARA_B110000858_G_scaffold82658_3_pt1 | contig 31334 bp, 27 predicted proteins | sample TARA_B110000858 | Tara Oceans TARA_B110000858 (sample SAMEA4398247) | marine metagenome | biome: Polar Biome; feature: [SRF] surface water layer (ENVO:00010504); material: water (ENVO:00002006), including particulate matter (ENVO:01000060) such as... | depth 5 m | reverse complement strand
TGCGTTTAGACGGCGATTTGCGTCCAGATTTGCGTTTAGACGGCGATGTGCGTCCAGATTTAGGTCCAGATTTGCGTTTAGGCGGCGATTTGCGCGCGGTTTTGGAAGCCGAATTTCTTCTGCCTCCATCCTGAGTGCTAACTCTGAACATATATATATATATAGAAAAGAATATATTGCTATTTCATAAATAATAGTGTTTTCTAAATAAATACCCAAATTATAGTATTCTTAATAATATAATATATTATTTAATAAATTTATTGCCATAATGATCCATCATTTTGGCGAGATCACTTGTTTCTGCCAATTTTTGACCCTCCGCGACAATCTCTAGTTTACAAGATGGTGATATATATGATGACATACATGACGACGTGATTTTATAATTTGCCAAGACCGTAAATATATATATATCACATAACAATAATACTACGGCCGTCTTAAAATAAAAAAAGCTAAGGGAACCTATTAATGTAATAAATATAATAAGATAGCTGGATGATATTGTGGTATAATCACAGATATATTTTAATAATAATATCATTAATATATAAGTTATATATTTTCTAGTATCTGAAAATAAGTTTTCAGATTACTTATTGAATTTTTCTTGTTTATCTCAAAAATACACGAACTGTCTGGAATAGATAACTTTAATTTTGCGGGCTTGGTGTCTAATTTTGAAACTAATTTACCAGTAGAGGGTCTATATATATTATATATATGTGGATTTAATTCAGATATACTTACCATGTATTTATTAGAATATATTTGCGTTAAAATTGCTCTCACTTGCTCTTTCTTTTTATCATCCATATTAATTAATAATTCATCGATATTTTCAACTTGAATATATTCAATATCGTTAAACTCTCCCAATTGTGAATGAATATCCCTTTCTATATCTTGAATAATCTGCTTCATAGCACTTTCGGTTGTAATATATGCCATATGGATATTATCCATAGATGTCCTAATAGACCTCTCTTCTTCTATAAGGGTTGTCCTAGTTTTAGACAATATGCGGATTAATTCCGGTAATTTATTCAGATTATAAATAATTGTGGAGATTTTATCTTTAACAATAGACCTATTTATATAGGTATTCCTAACTGAACTTATCTTAGATAACGTTTTAAGCATATTAATCGCCATTACTATAATATCTTGATTGAAGCCTATATCCGATATATATAATATATATTTATTGTTGTCAAATTGGTCAATATCCATATTTTTTTTACCAGATATTTTACTGTTAAATGAAAAGAATACGCCATAATTGGTATTCGTACGAGTCATGTCATATTTAAACTTATCAATTTCCTTCAATTGAATTGTGCTGGTGTAATTTTTAGATTCTATCATTATGTTAGGGAAGTCGTCTCCGCGCAGTTGCAAATCGGCTTCATGTGCTGTCCCAGATGAACGAATAACTGTATCATTTGGAAATTCGGTCTCACATATTTTTTCTATATAATTCTCAGCAATATCTCCGCGAGAAACTGATGTCTTGGTCTTACCTGTAAAATCTTCAACCATTTTAACTAATTTATCTTGTACGACGACAGTATTATCACTGGCTCGTTGCTCAATTTGATCCATTTTCGTTGCAACATTAGTCATGGACTCTTCTAAATGTCGAAGAGTCATATTCATACATGTCTCGTTTTTTTGCTGTTGTAATTCCAAGAGTTGTTCCGTGTGAGGATCTCTGGAATTCACTTTCATAAGGGTGGACATACGATATCCAATATCCAATAAGTTGTTTAAATACTCCTGTTTATTAGGTAAGTCTAAATTATAAGCCCAGGGATTTACACTTTTATCAATATTCAATTGTAACATTATATATTATTTAAATTTGATATATAAATAATATCAAATTTAAATATACTATCAATATTTGTAAAATACTATAATGAAATACTTATAATGAAATACTTATAATGAAATACTTATAATGAAAATATACCCATAATCGGTAAATGGTCACTGGATTCGCCTCGCAGCTCTGGGTTTATAATAGGAGATTCGCGCTGAAAATCTATTATATGCGAACTTATTAAATTAACAGAGGGACTTGTAAATATATAGTCTATTCTTGACCCAGATTCTTTACCAGGATGACCATGGAATTCGGTATTAGTATTCCCAGTTATATTAGCAATATACTTATCACTTGATAAAATATCTAAATAACCAGCATCAGTTACTTTTTTAATTGGCCCACTTGATGGAATATTATTAAAATCTCCACAAAAAATTACATTTGTACTATCTCCAACCCAATCCAAAACGGATTGTATCTGCCCTTCTTGTTCTTTTTCATCCTTTTGTATTTTTTGATCATATAACGATTTTAGATGAACGCCTATTAATTTATATTCGGTGCCAGCGAATGTAATAGTTACCCCTACGGCGCGATTTAATTTAAAATTGGGTATAGTTGTGATAGAACATTCGGGCATAAGTTCAGTTTTTATTAATAAACCAACTCCCTGATTTCCGGAATCAGGTCCATTACTATAATAAATAGAATAGTGTAGTGAAAATAGTGTATTTAACAAATTTGCGATATATTCTAAAGCGCTTATACTTCCTATTTCTTGTAAAAAACATATATCTGGATTGGATATGCCTATATTTTTTGATATTAATGTCAAATGTGTATTTTGTGCCAACGGTGTGTGTGGAATGACATGTCCACATGAATCACTGTTGACATCGTCGGGAACTGTTAAAAACCCCCATTCTACATTATAGCTTAATAGTCTAATTGCTTTAGTAGAAGTTTTTCCAGTGCTCAATACGGGCCCCATATATTTATATAATGTTCTATATATAACCTCTTTAATGTTAAATAAATTTGATTATAATCTTTATTAAACATTAAATACTATTCTATAAATGAACGCCGTCGCTACATTAGTAGTAGCCAGTATACTAAAAAAAGCTTCGTCTAACTACACTAATCGCTATAACAATGCCAAATACGGATATTGTAGACTAACCTTTATACAAGAAGGATATTGTTCTATATGCGACACCAATTCTGATTCCACCAAATCAAAATATACAGATAATCGACTTGGTCATGCCGGTTTATATGGTTGGATTTACTGCGACGAGTGTATAAAATATATGAAACAGGCTTATACAAATAAAGAGCTGAGCGTGAACCATCTATTTAAAAATACGTATGACCTACACGCACTCCGTTCTATTAGTTTTTGGAGAAAATCCAGGTCTAATAAAACGTTACCATCATATGTCGTAACCAGATGTTCTATAGACTCAGTATTAGGGGATGGTTTTTTTGAACACAATGGGCGACTATATATTAATCTAAAATGGACGACCAATAAAAAAAATGAGATAGATACAACGCTGGTGAAATCAGTCCCGCTCTCTAATGTTATATATTTCAACAATAATATTAATTGGAAATATGTATGGAAAGCTATTCTGCAACGTTCCGACTGTCATAGTAATAATGAGTGGGTAACGAAATGGAACAAACTATTTGATATAGAGTATACATTTGTATATAAATGGCTTTATGTTAAAAAAGCCGTTTATACTTTTAACTATAATTTCCCACTGAATGCTATTATTAATATATTAGATTATTGGGGAGAACTATGTGTATAATCCTTACACATCCATGTAATAATCATCGCTCTGTGTAAAACTAGGTTACTAAATGCCAAATAGAATAATATCCCGCGTGCCATATAGCATTAGGAATTCCCTCTATTCTAGAAGGCTCATCCCCGCCCAACCAATGTCCAAATATTTCTTGCACCATCAATGCACTAAACGCAATTGATAACCCATATATACTTACCCATATTCGATCCGACGAATTGCTATAAAAATACATAGCACCTATCTGACTTGGTAGATAGCATATTGCGACTAATATTCCAATTGTTTTATTTAATGATAAATAGTATGAGATGAAATATGAGTAAAAAAACATTTGTAATAATAGCGTATTTTCTAAATTCATTCCGAATAGTGGTGCCACACATAATAATAAACCATAGTATGTAAAGGGCATCCCCACAGTATGAACAACAGAACTCCATTTACTTTGATGAACTTCGGCATAATAATTAATGGCATTATCGCCCGTGTACACACCCATAATACTGAAAATAGGCCCAGTTAATACTCCCATAATAATTCCACTTAAAAATACCCCGATAGTTTTAACAAACATATGATTAATATAATGATTATGAAGCCAATCTTTAAATAAAAAAGAGTGACTTTATAGCTGAACTTTAACCGATAGTGCTTTTGCCACTTGTAATTTTGTTTTCAATATTACACTTGCCTCTTTATTCATTTGAAGTGAGTTCACCCGACATGTGTCTATAAATTCGACCGCATTAATTTCATTGGTGTCTAACGGAATAATAGTAGCGTTTATGTGTTTTTCCGCCACAAACACATAATATCGCGAATTATTAATAAGTATATACGGGTGTTCTGTAGTAATATCCAACTTCATACTCGTCTCTTCCGCACATTCCCGCATAGCACATTCGGTAAAAGTTTCATCTTCCTTCACATGTCCTTTAGGAAATCCCCATTTTTGGCACTCGACGTATGGATGGTAGTTATTTCTAACCATGAGAACTTTTTCCATACTATGATTAAATATCAAAACCCCGCCTTTAGGGGGGTATTTAAATAACTTGTGACCTAGTTTTATATACAATACGCCGTTTTCATAATATTTATGGCGCTTTATTGGGAGGCGTCCATTAAAATTGCACCGAGAATTGGTCCATCTGGAGGTGTGATCATTTATCGTTATAATAGATTGGGTAACCATTTTAATACACGAAAACGTCGGTAAATTGTTGTCAAATTTATTTAAGATAAATTACACTGATATATAATACATAGTTTGTCTGAATAATATAGAGTTAGTCCGAAATATTATTAATGTATACTTTTAATTTTATCAATCTTATTTACATGTTGATTGTATCTAACGTGAAAATTACCAACGGTCTTGTTACAATAATATATAGAATTGATTGTCATTAATATAGTAGCCAGTAGGGGTGGTATATATTTATACCAAATAATATTACCATTATATATATTTAAAAATATATACCACGCAACTAACATCATACCGGGCATACGAATTAATAAATTTAACCAACGATTAATATTTTTCTCTACTAAAGTTGATATAATACCATACTTATACATTACCAATAATATATAATCTATTCCACCAGGGAATCCACACATTATAAAATTTATAGCAGATGTAGTTGTTCCAGTTGGAATTAATAATGCGGTCGACCCCGTTATAAATACGGTTACTATATGATGAATTTTCGTCTCAAAATCAAGTGTATCGGTTAGATAATGGTATATATGGAACCCTATTATAACACTTGCACTTTCAATACTACTGGTTGTATATATATCATACTTAATAATAGGTGATAGAAAAAAATCAATACTTTCGCGATATGTTACATAAACAATGTAACTATTAAGAATAACATGTAAAAGATAGTATCGCGCCGATTTTTTTACTGTAATTTTAAATAAATTATCTATAAGATAACTGCCTACCAGCGAATACATGAAATTCGTAAAAACTATTGCTAAAATATCGACCATCTTATTTTAAAGTCTATTTTACGTTTAATATAAAATATTATATAAATATTATTTACTAATTATATATAATGAAATCTTATATAACAGACCCGCAATTAATTGAAGGTATTATAGCCGCCGTAGTATGGAGTGTATTTTGGATATATCTTAGGAATTACTTGAACATGTCTGCGCCAGTTGAGGGAGCTATTGCTTGGATGGCTGTATGGGTTTCTCGTAAATTTGGATTAACAATATATAAATCACTCAAACTTAAACATAACTGGGACGATTTTAATGTAATTCTACTCCCGTTTCCAGCAATACAATATAAAAATTGATAATATTTTAAGCCAATATCTATTAGGAACAAAATGTATAATCTTGAAATTCAAAATCAAGACTATTCATCTTATTCTCTTACAAATAATACACAGTCTATTCATTTTACGGACCCCCTCCTTATTATTGGACTATTCCATGATACTCGCGTATTAATTAATGATGACAATATTATTATAGCTATAGATGATGTGATATTTCCAACTAATATAGCAGGAGAATTAGAGTTATATTCTAATTATTCGTTTAAATCAAATAAAAAAGGCGTCGCGTGTTATCTATTTAGACCAATAGACCATAGGTACCCAAAATGCATGGTTCATTCTACAATTAAACGGAAATATACCGAAAATGTATATATTACCATCGACTATGTAAAATGGGGAGAAAATGATATATTTCCAAGCGGTAATATTAATCTTATTTTAGGTAGTATTTATGATGCCGATGCTATTCAAAATACGATTATTTATAAATATAAGTTGTGCTATAAAAATGAAAAATGTAATTTTAAAGACCTGTCCGTTAAATATGATGCGATTATAAATAATATAACAGACCGTGAGTTTATAGATGGAAATATAATTTCAATTGACCCAAAGGGATGTAGAGATATAGACGACGCATTTACACTACATAACCAAGGAGACCATATTGTTTTAGATATACATATATCAGACGTGTTCTATTTACTAACATCATTAGGTATTATACATAAAATTAAACGACTATCTTCTATATATTTAGATGGGTCTATTAAACATATGCTACCAGATATAATTTCATCAAATTATGGGTCACTGATTGAAAATAATATTAGAGTAATGATATCCTTGAAAATAACGATGTGTTGTAAAACAAATAAGGTACTATCTACTAACCTGCGAAAAACGTATGGTAAAATTACAAAAAATTATACATACGACAATTGTCCTAAATATATTGACAAATTTAAAAACCGTATGGAGCATATATATCATAATATTACAGGTTCGTCTATTAGTATAACCGATTCTCATAAATTTATCGAAGCCATAATGATTATATATAATACCGCATTTTGTAAATATATAGTAGACAAAGGCGGACAGCCTATTTATAGAATACAGGAAAAAAATGACCCGCAAAATGCGCTACATTACCACCATAATATAAATAATAAATTAGATAGTTTCTTAAATATTATAAAATCAAGATGTGCCGAATATTCAACTACCCAGACCGAACACGTTTCGTTACAAATTAACACATATACACATGCTACATCTCCGTTACGGCGGATAGTTGATTTAATGAACCAAGAAATGTTCTATAATACCACAAGCGACCTCATGTCGTCAATCCCTCTTCATATCGTAAATTCATTTAATACAAATCTTAAAAAAGCTTATCGCGATTTACATAAACTTATGCTGGCGCACAAGGTATATAATACACAGTCTTATGATACCAAATGTTATATATATGATGTAGATATATCTCATAATAAGTTATATCTATATTTTCCAGAAGAAAAACTGTCCATTAAAACAACAATTATACATACCAAACTAGGACACATATACGAGGCCTATTTAGAAACACTTGGCGGGTGTCCAAATATTGTATTATACAATAATACTGAAAATAAAACGATTTGTTTGGAACTTTTGACACTGCTTGAAGTCGTGGTAAATGGAAAGCCAAATATATATTATCCCGATAAAAGTATAACAATTCAGTTTGGAGATATTTGTATAGAATAATCCGGTTATTATATTAATATAATAATAATAATATATTATATACATGCCCCCCCGGACAAGACCACAGACAAAGGCTATCGCAATAGCAATGGTAGAAAATCCTAAAACGCAACTCGGAAAAAAAACACCTATTATTAAACTAATAAAGGATGAAGCGGCAACAATGAAAAGTTCTCAAAGTGATGAAACTAAACCAGACGGGGTTCCTGTCAACCGTTTTTGGACTGTTCGTAGCGGAGTATTAGAACTGCAATTTAATGATAGAGGAGACCCTGTCGCGAAAGGACAGGAAAATCCCGAAAAGTGGGACTTAAATGAGTTAAGTATATATAGTATTTCTGAGATAATGACAGCAACCGTAGATGCGCATGAAGATGAAGTTGGTGCCGGCGACATGATTAACACAACTGACATGGATGCTGTAATATGTGTATTGTTAAAATGTGGCAAGCACGGGTATCAGGTTGCCGAGGTTTTTTTTAACCTTTTTGATGTGCTTAAGCATACTAAAACTAAGCCTATTAATGCTAAAAATCTTTTACAAGTATGGTCCACGTCTGGCACAGCTATTGATAAATTAGATGGTGTGCAAAAAAATGTGCTTGTAAACTGCACTATGTTAGTTTCACATAAAATAGGGTATTATTTAGGGAAACTGATATCTACTAGACAATTATACGCGAATGTAGCGTCTAAGGCAAACTCCTGGTGGCAGACTGGTATGCATGGAGTAGGTAAGGCGTTATCCAAAGTATTTGTATTAGAATCTAAACAAGTCGCAAAAGATGCTTTACGAAATCATGAAAAATGGGCAAGACATCGGGCAGATCTATTGGATTCGCGAACTGAAGCTGAGCAAGATAGATTAATATTTGAAGAAGAGGCTTATAATAAGCGAGAAAAGAAGTATGTAGAAGATATGGAGAAATTTAACCAAGATCGTGAAAAACAAGCAAAGCAACTTAATAAAACAATAGAGGAGTTGAATTCAACACGAGAACGACTCTCTAAACTACCAAATATGCCACTCGTAGAATTGCCAAATATTGAGCCTATAATACCTGTATCGATAAGGTCTACTTGGAATTCTGAAATAGATCGACTAAATAAAGAATATATAAAAACTCAGAGTGAGCCGGTCAAATCAGAAGATTTGCCAGGAGAAGTATCTTTATGGGTAATTGACTATTGTATGAAAGAGACTAATAAAATTACTGATATTGTACGGAAAAACATTGACAGCGTGGTCGTAAAAAAAGATGAACACGGTGCGAAGATGTGCCGCGATGTAGGTGATATAAATGATATAGTCGAACAAGAGTGGGAAAATATGAGATTTATAACGCCATATACGCCATATAGAGACGCTCTACTAAGTTGTAGAAATAAATGGGATAAGGATGAGAGATGCGAGTGGGGAGCAACAGTCGGTTCGTGTCTTACTACTGCAAATAATTATTATAAATGGAAATGTGGCGATTGTGATGATGAACAGTCTTCACCATGTCCTGTAAATAAAGACGGTGAACCAGACGAACAATGTGTCCGCAAGGGTATAAGTATTATAGAATTATTTTCCCTTTTACGAGCAAGAGACAGGTGTGCCGAACGAGCAATCCAGACGGCGATTGAAGCCACAGAAGATTCTAAATATAATCATAATGATTGGGAAGATAATATACAAGGGGATATATATGGATCAGAATGTGCGTATGCTCAATCTGCTATTATTAAATCTAAAGAACACCATATAGATGAAGAATTAAAAGTTAGCGGAGGGAAAAAAGGATTAACCAGTTCACTATATCAGATATTAACGAATACACTTGAATATTTGCGACTAAAGGAAATTAAAACCCCAACTGAAATAGAATCATTGGCTAGTTGGTGGGATGTCGCCAAGGATGATATGCTTTATTTTGCATTTAATGCCCCTAGTGTTAGTGGATTTAATACCCTCATGCATTACACTGTCCGAGATGAGTACGACTTTTATATTAAAAAATCAGAAAATATTAGTGCGAGATTTCAACATGCAAACCATATTCAGCGAATTATGCGAGAAAATGATGAAAAAAAACAAGAAATTGAAGCCAGATTAGAAGATATTGGTAAAGAAGGCAACATACTTAAAAAAACTCATTTAGAACATATAGACCGGTATTTTATCAACAATCGATTTACCCATGATCAATTTTGGTATACGGAAAAAGACTATTTTAGGGATTTTACAAATGACGGTCTCAATATAACTGTTAAGGACTTCGTAAACAACGTATATCCAGCACTTAAGGTATATTTACATTTCGCAACAGTTGCGGCTCCACCAAAGTCAAGAACAGATGTGGCACTAACCATAGATAAAATTACTCACGAAACTACATTTGAAGAACTTATTTCCGAAACAGACGCACATTGGTCAGCAGTTATTGTAGATAATCACATGAATCGTATACAATCAACAAAACAGATTGAAGATCGCGACCGTATTTCGAATGGCGAATATGCCGTCGGCGACATAATTGAAATATTTATTGATAACAGTATATCTCCTGGGAATGATGGCTCTAACACAATAAGTGTTACGGGCGATGAGCCGCACACATATGAAGCGACAGACGACTCTGTTATTGGATATTGGACAGAGGCTAAAATAGTGGGCGAATCTCATGAAAAAGAAGGCTCGCGTATAATTAAAATGAATTGGATGGGTGGAGATAAGGCTGTGGGGGGGGTGCGTAGGAAAGATGAGAATAATAATATAATATGGAAAGTCGGGGATAGAGTGCAAGCAATAGATGTCCTTGAAGAATGGGACGGAGCAGATGTTAAAAAAGAATGGCGAGATGCGGAGATAATTAAAGTAGTTGATAGACGGCGCGGGACGGCTGGATTCGGCCAATGGAGAGCTATAGTTGATATTATTTGGGACCTAGATAGAACAATACCGACGACAAATTTTTATCCATATGATACTCCAAGTGGAGATTCTCGCCATAAAGACGGACGCAATACAGCCGAAATAAGGGCCAGAGATCTATATAGAATACAGTTACCCGATAATGATAGAACTACAGACCCCTATGGCGGGACCCCTATAATACAGTATGTTCCGCCTAGTTCTATACGTCCATGTGATAATAGATGTGGCGTAGACGAATTAATGGACGCAAGCACTGGCGCAGTAGCTGGTAAGGGTCATATATTAGAGCCTGAAATGAAAACAGATAAAAAGCTTTGGACAGAACAAGAGATAACACAAAAACTTGGTGTATCGCCTTATCTCCCGAATGATTCATTAATTGCCGGCAAGGGAATGGTAGTAAATATGTCTAAATGGATCACAAGATCCGGTGCGGCAAAATTATATTTAAAACAGCTGCTATTTTTATCATTTGGTATGGAAGATTTATTATTATTATGCTGGTTATTTAATAAACCCGCTAGTGCGCCTAAACAAATATTTGCCGAATGGTATGTAGGACAATTAAACGAGAGAAATATATTAGCATCGGAAAAACCTACTCCAGTTGAATTGCAAAAAGAGATAGATTCCAGATGGTATCAATTAACCTGGGAAGACGAAATTATTAAAAACATTCAACAGACAGGATCTGTCGACGGGGGGAAAGAGCATATTCGCGAGAGAAATAGAGCGCTACAAAGGCTACAGGTTGCGTCGGACAGTCTTGATGTGGCGAATGACGCATGGGAAGAGGGAAAGCGAACGAATGCCAAACACTCATTACGTGCTACAAAATTTGCCGCCGAAACTGAAATGGAGAATGCTAAAAAAAATATAGATATTTATGAAAAAGAAGACGCAGCCGCGATTGTCAATGAACTTAAGGCAGAATATGCTAAAATTCAAGACGAATACAATGAATGGACACAGTATCGCAATGTATTATTACGAAAATTAAAAACAAGTTCTAAATCAAACCCATTAGAAGAGTATCCGTGGCTAAACTATAGTGCTAAAAATACAAGAGAAAGACTATTAAATAAAATTGATCCCATTACGAGAAAACCGTTGACCCCTACTCAATTAGATTTACGAATCTTAAACAGGCGACGTATTGATGAACGTGTTACTAATATGACTGGGACAAAATGGTGGAGAGATGCTGCTAATATTCCTAGAGTTTTAAATGATATAAGAGATACAGTTGTTGATAAATTAGAATCTCGTATGCAAATAGACGGTGTTAAGACATCATGTATAATAGAATCAAAACTGGATATGTGTGATAAATTAGTAGAGTATCAGCCAGTAAGTATTTTAAGATTTATCGGTGGACTACTTGAAAAAAAATTATGGGAGGGCGGTAAAGGCCACAAATGGCGTGAAGCATGGGAGGATCATATGAGGGGGTCCGCAGACGACCCCTTACCATTACATTCTATCGGTGAAATTATAAGCGACCTACGCAAAAAGGACCATATAACTCCAACAGACGTATTGGCACCAGTAATGGCAAAAAGTATGGAGGCAGTAAGGGGTGCTACGAATGCTATGGGAAAAATTTGGAACATAGGTGGGAATAAACTAGCAGAAACCAGTATTGGTCAAGGTATGACAAGGAAGAAGAACACAATGATGGCGGCCGCGACAGGTATATTCAGTAAACAAGATGCTTCCACATTACATTCAGTTTCCCAGTCTGCCGGCGGACGAGTATTATCAGAAGATTCTAGACCTAAGTTAGCAGAGTATCTTGTCAATAAGGAAACAGATGAAGATAAAGAATATGCGACTCAACTATTCGATAAACATATTGAAGAGTGGAACGCATTAGACGCAGAACGATTTAAGGAATATATGGATAGTGAAACTACCAATCAAAGGCAAAATGCGAGTAATAAAGAGAGAGAACAAAGACAAGAGGGGGTGCTTGCGGTTACAAATGAAAAAGAGAAGGCTATGAAAACAAGACATCGGGACGCCCTTGAAGGCGCGAAAGGAGATGTTGGTATTATAAATAAAACACCTGTGGGCATTATGAATAAACTAGAAGAATTACAAGAAAGTAATAAAACGGCCCGGGCAGAACTTATTGTTATACGAAATAATGTTAAAAAAGCTCGCGAAGATTATAATAATACTTATAAAGAGAAACAAGAAGCTAATAAACAATATGAGTTAATTATGGCAAAAGGATTAACCGAGGGAAAAACGCCAGAAAGCAAATTAAAAAAACAAAACGCATTATGCACATCTATAAATGATAAATTAGTAAAGTTACATTCAGGGCTTCGTCCATTAAAAAAAAGTTATACGACCAAGGCGCTATCAGTTCATACAGAGTATGAAGAAATCCAAAAGTTATTATCTCAAATAAATAAAGATAAGCGGACCGCTGTCACAGATAAGAAAAAAATGGACGGGTATGTTAAAATTGCCGCACTCGCCGAACAAACAGTCGAAACATTAACCTATAAAAAACAACAAGAAGAAGATGAATGGAAAAAGCTAGATCAAGCCAGTGATGCGGAAGCATCAGAAATACACCGGAAGGTTATGTTAGGTTTTGATATGCAAATTGAGGAGGCCGCATATAAAGAGGCCGCGGCCAGTGCAAAAGCTATAAAATCCGCATCTCATTATGCAAAATCATTGCGAAAACTTAAAGAAAATTCCATGAACCCAGACGAGAAAATGGTAGAACAAGTTAAAGTTCAACATGGTCAAGAACAACTGCGTGACGCCGAGAAAGCTTTGGAAAGTTCTCAAAATGAATTTAGAGTAATTAAAAGGATTCTACCAGATACGCTTAAGGATATGCCCCTCCCTGCCCGAGATATGAAAGCTAAAGAAGCGTGGGATTCTATGGAAATTGGAACTGGCTTGCGTGCGGGATTACGAGTATTTAGAGAGGAAATACATAAGCATCTTAGAGACGCAGGTAGATTTCGTTCTCCATCTGGGGAAATAGTGGGAAATATATGCGAATCCAAAAACTCTATAGACTCTGTTGATGATGGTGTCACTTGGGTTAAAAAATTCAGATCAGATTTAAAAATAAATTCTATAGTAGAAATTATAGACGAAGACCCTAAATATAACGAGTGTCACGTAGACACAAACCAACAACAGCTATGTACACCAAGATTAGCACTAATACAGGATATACGAGTAGTAGACGATAATGTATATGATGAATGGGATACCGCATTAAAGACTAATTCAGATGGATCAGTCAAAAAGGTAGCACGACACGGTGTCAAAGGGGGTATTAATAAAAATGATACCGAAGGCGATGAGTTAGAAGTTCATAGTTCATTATCTGAAAAAAAGGGGATAGAATATGATCTTATCGAAGTAATAGAAACAGTAACAGGAGAGTATGAGCGGGGAACTACCCAATTTAATAATTTAAATGCGTCACAATTGCGTTCAACCTATAAACCCGAGAATATATACCATGCTACATCATTAAGTCTTGGGCCTCGCGATAAATCATATAGATTTGACTTGAACGCTGCATCAGATTTATTTAAAGCCGCTGAAATTGGACAACCATATCCACCAAAGAATACTGACCCAGGACCCGTTAGCATTGCTGTAGAAGTAGATCCAATTGATAAGTTGGTAACACCTGGGGCTCCGCCCCAATCACCGATTATAGTAAGGAATCTTAAGATACATGGAATAATAACAGGTAAGGGCGATTATAGTGACCCAAGACATGGTCGTAATAGACCACTTGCCCATACGGCATGGTTAGAAGTAAGAATGAATGCCAGTCAGAGATCGGACTATATATACCGCCGACTTTGTCCACAATATTATAAGCCTGTTGTTGGAAAAGGAAATAAGATATGTTGTGTATACAATTCTTCATTAAAGCTTAAAGCCGCTGCTAATGTGTCAGGCGCGATAGCAATGCTTAATGCGTTTATGTGGAGTCCGGCTGAGAGGGAGCTTCTTCAAGCTGATATTTCTGGTCTTGGACAAGAGTTCGATAAGGATGGAAATCGTATAGCATTAACAGAAGTGCAACTTGCAGAAGGAACAGAGAAAAAAAATAGATTAGAATCAGAGTATAAAGACGACTATAAAGTTTACGAAGGCTTGCAGGTTAAGCTTGCCGCAGAAGATGGGAATATGACCAATCTTATGATTAAAACTGCTGTTGTTTATATGGATATCTGGATGAAAACTAAATTTTTTAGAGGCAAAAAGGCACAGGCCCGAGAAATGAGAGATGGTTGGGCGATTAGTCTAAAGGGTGTAAAACGGCTGATGCGTGGAACGTTTGAATCCTTTCATAAAATGATTTTTTGGATAATGAGAGGTCCCAAAATGGCAATTATATTATTAAAATTAGCACTTGCCATTAAGAATCAATTATGTAGACATATATCTAGCAAAATGGCTATAGCTCAGTTAACGAGTCCTATGACTTATGAGGGACAGGCTGGTGAAGCTCTTACATCGGGGGCAATGGGTGCTGGTAAATTGATGCAGGCGGTGGCAGTGGGATTGTCCGGGTCGAATACTGGTGGATTGGTGGGAGAAGTCCTTAAAAAGGGGGTTGCGTTGTGGGAAGTAGGAACGACTGAAATCCCATTTTTGAAGCTTTTGCCTGGTTATGCTGGGGCAGTATCGATGTGCTCTCAAGTGTTATTAGTCGTCTTGACAGAAGCCAGTGATGCTGTGTTGTTTAAAATATCAGTAACAGAGGGATTTAGTTCAATGTTAAAATTGATTAACCCATATGATTGTATAAAACCAACAATTGTAACAGATAGTGTAAAACTAAAAATAAAGAGAGTTAAAAAGGGCCGCGCTGGTTGGTTTGGCGCCAAGGGCACAGACACTATTGTCGAAGAAGAACTGGAGTTACCGATGTCTGAGGCAGTGGCTCAAGTTATGTCCGAGGTAAGAGAAAACAATTTAGAGGGCAATGTAAGCACCGCCGAGATTAAACAGCGTGTAATGCGGGGTCTTCTTGAAACAGGTTCCTTAACCATAGATGATATGAGCACTGCTAAACGGGCTGCGGCAGAAAATCTTATTGATCAGATAATACTTGAACAACAATTGTCACCAAATGCTCCCAGAGATGGCTTAGGAACAAATGCAATGGGGCTAAGCGCCCATCAAAGAATAAATTCAAATGATAGTATGGGACAGGGCATTGCGAAGAGACTTGGTTTAGTGGCTTATAAACCAATTGTATTAGATAGTGCTGACGACAGGGCACATCGGGCGTTACCAATGCCCGCTCGTATTGCGAAGAATACCGCCAAAGCAGCTGCGGTGGCAGCAGTTGAAACCGCTAAAGCGGCTAAATTGGCAGCAGAGCTAACCGCAAAAGGCGCTGCTGCCGGGTTAAGCGTGGGATTAGATTATGCCGGAATAGGATCTGCCGCAAAACTGCGCGCCGATGCATACGAAGAGGCAATGCGTAAAGCTGGATATAGTCAGTCAGGTGGCAATATAGAACTTTCTTCTGACATGGGTCTATTATCTGAATATAATGGTAGTAGTGACGACGAATCTATGTCCGCTGAATAAAGTATTTCGACAGGATAACCCTGTTATTAATTGTGTAACCAATTGGCGAGGTGTATTATTAATATAATATAGTATAACTATAACTATAATACGATAAATATATAAAATTTGATATTTTATATAATTATATAATTGCGGAGAATCAATATATGTGGACTAACATAGGGACATATTATGTCAGGCATGCTCAGAGTGGTAAACAATCGCCAACTAAAAAAACCCCTACTAGCATTGCCGCATTTGATATTGATCATACTATTATCAAGCCAAAGCATAATAAAACATTTCCAAAAGATAAAGACGATTGGGAAGTGTGTTATGAAAATATTAAAACAGTATTCGCTCAAATGAATAATTATCAACTAGTTTTCATAACAAATCAACTGAAATTTACACCGGATATTATCTATAAAATAGACCAATTGAACGAGTATTTGTCAATAGATCCGGTAGTATTAATATCCACTAAAAGAGACTATTATCGGAAACCTATGACTGGGCTGTGGGATGTTTTGGAGGGAATGTTTAGCAATATTAATAAATCTACTTCTTTGTATTGTGGCGACGCTGCTGGTCGGAAATCGGATTTCGCCGCAACAGATTATAAGTTCGCGCATAATGTCGGGATTAAATTTATTATACCAGAAGATTTTTTCAGTAAACCCGATACCACATTAATAGGAGATTCGGCATTGGCTAATAATGAGTATCCCCGGATATATCCTAATTATAAGATGTATATTTCACCATATAGTAAACTTCCAGTTCCAAATATAACTGCTCTTCCAGTTATGCTATTATTAATAGGCTTTCCTGCTTCTGGTAAATCATACATTGCCAATAAAAGTGGATATATAATCATTAACCAAGATACTTTGAAAACAAAAGCAAAATGTTTAAAACAGACCAAAATTAATCTCACTGAGAAAAAAAATGTTGTAATAGATTCACTTAATTATACGAATAAAATGCGACAGGACTATATTAAAATGGCCAAAGAATATAATTATTACGTCCACGTAATACATATTACAAATGATATGGAATTGTGTTCCCATATGAACAATTACAGATATCATAAGAGCAAGGGGGTTAAAAAACTTATTCCAAAAGTGGTGTTCTTTAAAATGCGTAAAAATTTCGAAGAACCACTTCTTGAAGACGGAATCAATCAGATTGACAAGTATTTTAATAATTTATCCCATAATGAATTAACTGTAGATTTTGATATGTATTATTAGTTACTAAATATTTATATAAAGTTTTTGTTAGTATTAACATCAACACATAATGGCAGATGTTTATGCCCCCACCCCCACCTTTTCATATTTTACACACCCTAATGCCGTTTGTATGTCGTACATGTCACATGCCAAACTGTCATTAACACTTTGTTATAAACTATTTAGAGGAAGTGTAAAGGCTTTTATTCACGCAATTCTTCCAAATTTCTATGTAACGGGAACAAGTGACACCGTTTATGAAATATCTAATATATTAGAACGGAGCGGCTGCGTGGCTAAGACTTCTTAGCCGAAATACATGTATTATATTTATTTTGAATTGTTTTACAATCTATTTCATGTCCCCAATTAAAATAACAAGTTTCAATGCATTTCATGTATTTTTTGGCATAAATTTCACATTCATGTTTTTTTACAACGGGTCTTTTTACAACGGGTCTTTGTAAACCTATTTGACTGATCAAATGCGTTCCAACAGTAATTGTCATTATATATATAATGTTAAATATCTTTATATAGCTATTTTACATGTAAGGACTATTTTACATGTAAGGACTATTTTACATATAATGATTCTATATTGACGATATCCCTAATAATATATTGCCGTATTTTTGCTGCCTCTATTTGTAAATCTGATTTTGACAAAATTTCGGCGACCCTTTCTACTTCCGCTGAAAGATTGTATATCTTTATAAAATCTTTTATTAGATTTCCTTCGAATAAACTATATTCCTGTGTAATCTCTTCGAACTTACTTCCATCTAACCACTTATACGTCCCTTCCATTAAATAGGTATTTATATCCCATTTAGAATTAATATAAACTTTGTTAGTAATCTCAGTATTTCTCCAATTATTAGCAGTAGCTTCTATAAAATCTATTTGTTTTACATATTTAGATGGTTTAAACGCATCCGTATGGTTTGAATCGTTTGACGATTTTACGGGACGGCTATCCGCAAACATGGCCAATATGGCCCCTATATCTTTGTAGCCAATCCCATCTAAATATCCATTATAAATCAATTCGGTTAATAATATTTCATTACATTCATTAATTTCACTCGCAATTATACCTTTTACTGACACAGACTCTCTGGTAAGCGATTCTATATTATTAATATACCCATATTCTAGCAAAATACGAAGGACACTATATATTTCGTTATAAATATAGTTGCCATTATTTTCAAGTTTAGACTGTAAAGCAAGTTTTTTATGTATAAGTGGTTTATATTCCATAAAATGTTTATACAAGTCTTCAAATCCGTCGCTATATTTCAGTTTCGCCGCCTGTTTTCGATTTTTCTTCATTACAGATTGACTAATCTTTATAAATCCTTCTACAACTGGATTAACAAGAGTATCGTATTGTTCGCATAATGAGAAATCTGTATCTGGAATGGTTATTTCCGATATTTCTTTTATCAATGCCGTCGCCTCATCAATTACTTCGGTATTTAGTAAAGATTTGTTTACGATATTATCTATAGATGAACCCGTTAACATTACTTTTAATAGTAATTTATAGTTCGCGCTAAATTTAGATTTAATTGTCTGCGAACTTCCATTAATTAAATTATTCATAACGTGATTATTGGGTAACGTTTGTAGATTTGGTAAAAGAATAACGGTACCCACCTTGTCTATACCCCTCCGACCCGCTCGACCGCCCATTTGCAAATATTCATGCGTATACAGATTTCTAAAATCGTCACCAGAGAATTTCTCTAAACTGGTAAATACTACAGTTTTTGTGGGCATATTTACACCAACTGCAAACGTCTCTGTGGCGAACAATACCTTAACAAGATATTTACTATATAGTATTTCTACAATCTCCTTAAATACGGGTAGTAGTCCAGAGTGATGATACGCTACGCCGCGTTCTAAACATTTCATTAACGTATCGTATTGTGCTAACTTAATATACGACGCATATTGGTCACATTTCCGTAAATTAAAATATACTACTTTACGTAACTCAGATAACTCCTCTGTTATTAACAAACTTTGTGGTAAAGATTTAGCCAATTGCTCACATTTTTTTCTTGAAAAACAGAACAATATACATGGGGTCATATTATGTATGGTAAGGTAGTCAATGAGCTCTTTATAAACGTGTGTTCGTGATAATCCAGTTTGTGTCTTTTGTAAATTGTGTATAACAGTGTGGTATTTATCCGCATAAAATTTATCATGTTCGTCACTGATTATAGTAAGTTCATTATTATATTTAGAACAAATCTTTATTTCTTTAGTTTTTTTCATATAACTATCTAAATAATGCGTGTATATTGCGTGCCGCAGAGGGACTACGCGATGGTATGATGACGACAATACTATATTTTTATTTTTAACCACTCGTATCCAATCACAGAACTCGGTTGGGTTGTCAATCGTCGCCGATAGCATCATCAGCTGAATATGATCTGGTAATAATATGATAGATTCCTCCCATACTTTTCCTCTATCGATATCGTTAATATAATGGATTTCATCGAATATAACTAATGAAAAATCTTTTTGTATATCTATTTCTATTTCGACTCTGTTTTCGATGTCTTGAATTTTTTTATTAAATAGTAAATTACGTAAAATTTCAGTGGTCATTATTAGCAGGTTACCATTGGGGTTATATTTAATATCTCCTGTTAATATGCCTACGTCGGCGTCGGGGAATTTATCGGTAAATTCTTTAAATTTTTGATTAGAAAGGGTCTTTATAGGCGACGTGTATATCGTTTTTTTTCCAGAATTAATCGCATGGCGCAGGGCGTGTTCCGCGGGAAGTGTTTTACCAGAACCCGTCGGTGCGGCTATAAATACATTATCTCCGCGCAAGTAAGCATCTATTGCGTTTTTTTGGAAATCTGATAATTCAAATGGATATTCACCAAACGTAACAGACCCAGTGTATTTAGCATCTATAACGGTTAAAGACGGCATCATATAAATATTTTAAAGGTATTATTTAAATACAATTCAAATTTTAATTTATTAAAAATATATAAAGATAATCATGGTATATAATATATAATGAGCACCTTTAACTGTGATGATAATTATAATTGCGATAGTAATTATTTACAGGAATTCTATTTAATAAACGATAATATCCAGTATAGTGTCTTAGATATTTTTAATGACATATCTCTGGCTTTTTTAGGTATAATCACAATAACACAATTTGGACTAATGTGTAATATCATATACAAGTCCCTTTCTTTTAAGAAAAACCAACCTAAAATCACACCCAATGTGTCTAAACTAATTATACCGGATAATAAACAGGTTAAAATAATACGGGGTGTTCCTGGAATAGGAAAACGCAATTATATCTATTACCTAGAATCGGATATGAATCGCGAATATGTGATATGTGATATAAATGATTTTTTTACTACAAATGGAACCTATGAATTTAATGGAAAACACTTGGCAGAAGCAGAGTCATCCATGATGACTAAATTTATAACAGCTATTAATAATACCGATCGGAGAATATATGTAATAGGAACATTTGAAAAGCCTTGGATGTACAACAATTATATTAATATTGCTAAGCTGAATGGATATGATACATATGTAACTGAATTAGACTGCGCGAATACTGCCGAATTACGACATTTCAATAAAAGGTCTACACATAACGTTCCCTATTCTAAATCAGTGAAAGTATATACTTCGTGGGAGTCAGATAACACTACTTATAAACGTAGTCCATATTTATCCGATAATGATGAATTACAATCCAGAAGGTTTCCTTGTTTAATATATTCTGATTCTGACGCGGATTCTGATGCGGATTCTGACCCGTCTATTAAAATTCCAGTTATTTCCAATTTAGTGGACACCCCGCAGCTACGGGAACTGAAATATTTGCCGGCCAGTGCATTTACCGATTTTAAGAAAATCAAGGCCGCCTTCAATACGCTTAAAACTAATACTAACAATACGTTATATACTATATTTGAGAGGTCGTCGGGCGATGAAGATACCATTACCGAAGATACACCTGACGCGAGTAATGGCTTAGCGGGGGACAATAATGGTGTTTATAGAATTGTTAATACTGACAACGACTTGAATGATTTGCCCGCTCTATTATGCCTAGAGCATAATATGTTAGCATCGGTTGGTGGAGTAGAATACATGAATAAATATTATGGAATCGGTCCGTGGGACCATTTATGTTGCGCATGCGCACAATAAATATTCAATACTTATATAATTAGCCATATAATTAGCCATATAATTGCCCATATAATTACCCCTATAATTATATATATAATTACCCCTATAACATCCGTTTCTATCTATAATAAAAAGATATATAGTCCCCTATGATAGTTTTTTGCCAATAACCCCTCCAAATATTGCCCCACCTCCCGCTATATATCCAACTAAGGCAGACGATACGGTGCCCGCGGCCACTGCGCTTATAGTGAATGGTAGTGTTAATATTCCACCCATCGCCCCCCCGATCAGTATTGGTGTAAATTTAAATTTTTTACCAGATGCAGATTCAAGGTGAATATTGGCGCTATGTGATATATTATATGTTTCTTGAACGGATTCATCTATAGCACATATATCCACATCTTGTATATCTATTAAACACGCCAGTTCTGATTGAATCTCATTTATTTCTCTCGCTTGTTGTAATATTTCCATGAGTTCGGTTTTTTCTTGCTGGTAATCATATGAGATATATTTTGAATTCTTTAGTAAAGACGTATTGTCCATATAGATATAAATATGTAATAATTTATATATTTATATTTAAATTTGATTTATACTTCAGGGAGATTATAATATCATATCTTCAATGACAACGTTAACCACCTCATGTTCTGGTGCCAAATCACTTCGTATTAAAATTGTAAAGGACGCGTCAAAACAAACTGAATCTAAATTAAATATGATGTATCCGGATACAGACCTCCTGTCACAGGAATTAGAGTACGATTTAAATATTTTACCTGAATATAGGAAATATATTATTGCTACCCAACATGTTCCCAATTTAACACGTATATCTAAATTACCTGCGGCGTCATTTACACATCTCCATATAGACGACAATGTTGACGAAATAGACGACGACGACGACGAAGACATTATTGAACCAGATGTGGCCGCGATTGATGACGATATTGATATCGCATCGTTTGAAAAGGAAACTATTGGTAATAAAACCTATTATTTAGATTATTCAAAGGGTATTATATATGACCTTCAATATAAAATTATAGGAAATATTGATGATTATGGTGAAATTAATATTATCTAATAATCGAAAAATGTAGGGTAGTTTCTGTTCATATATTCTATAAATCCTTTGGGCAATGTGCTCAATGTTTTTTTACGAAAGTCCGTGAGCGTTGTCTCGGTTTTAGATGTTTTACCACCACCAGCCATATTATAACGTCTATCTGATATATGCTTTGCCGGTGATATTTTATTTGCAGACGTCAATTGACGAGGTTTGGTCGACGATGTTTTGCATCGCAGCATGTCATTTCTTAAATAACATACAATCGATAATCTATTAAAATGCCATCCATTTATAATATTTCTGTCGGACTTATCCACTTTGACTTTATAGTCTGGAATAAACTCGGTATTACAGTGCCATTCATGTACGTCCATTGCTAGGAAATCACCAGTTCTTACATCCACAGCAACCCCATATTGGGGGAAACCCATATATGCCCCACGATACTTATATGGGTTATTCGAATCCTCTACTACAATTAAATTACCGAACCCATCGCCATAATCACCCGAATCTTTATGTAATGCTGTACGCCATGAATAATTTATAGTAATAGTTGAATATGCTGTATCCGCGATCGCAAATTGCGAGACTTGTTGGCATCTTTTTAATTGTGCAGCGTGCTTATCGGGGGTCAGTTCTTTGAACAATGAATCGACTTTTCTAAGAAACGGAACCGATTTGTCCCAAAGGCCGGGATTATCTCTATTAAATGCGGTTAGTCTGCACGGAGGACCCTTCCCCAATAAATTTCTATCAGGTCGATCATAATAGCCGGCTATATTAGATGCGGATAAATTAGAGGTCGCCTGTTTACTCTCTATACCAGTGGTATTAGATATAAACTTAGTTCTAAATTTACCCTCATTCACAAAGTCGCCAATATACCGATTCATTTTATTACGGTCTAATACGCCAGCGGCGGCGCCTCTGTTTTCGTGAGTTTTTTTTGCCGCAGCACCATATGCTACGAGAGCATTGTCGGTAAGCTTTGAGGGGATTACATTTTTACGAAACTTTAATAATAGTTTACCATCGTCGGTATAAACATCAGTGTCTTCGTCTAATATAGTATTATAATGACCTTCATCAAAATACTCACCCTCCCGCAGGGCTATAGCCGAATCTGACATTATTTTAGAAACGGTTATCTCTTTAACCATAATATATTATAATATATAATTTATTTATTATAATAATAATAAGACAGAGTTTTATAGTCACAATATTATTCTATATATATATAAATGGAACATTATGAATTTTTATTAAAAAAAATTACTAATAAACTTACTAATCCAACTCACAAAAAATATGTAACTGAAAATTTATCTGAAATAGTTACCAATTTAAGAGACTTCTCTAAATTTTTTTCAGATGTTGTCGACATTTCTTTAGAAAATATCACAGTTGCTAAAAAAATTACAAAATTACATAAACTAAAATTGAAAAGCACGAAATTAACAAAAACTGAATCGGGAAATATATTAGATGCGCTACAGTTGAATAATATAATAGGCGGAGGCGCTAAAGAAAAAGAAATAGCCGCCCTAAAAGATATCCATAAAAGTATTGAAAAGAACACCTTATTCTGTCTAACAAATACAGGTCTGATCGCATCTAAAGTATTTTCTAATTTACCAAAATATGGCCTATTGATCGCGTCTAAATTTTTTTCCGATTTGGCGGATTTATACAACTTCGATTGGCACTCGTTTGCCGATTTTACAAAAAAATTAGACTGGATATACCTATACTTATTTGTATTAGCATCATTGCCAATTACTGGAGTTTTTTTTGATATGATAATTATTATGAGGTCAGTTAAACAAGGGCGCGTATTTTTAGCAATATTAACATTCATAACCTCTATGGTATCGATGTTAGTATTACATATTGTCGATATTGGTCTAATAATTAAATTGTTATATTTCTTAGACGTGTCGTCATATACATCGACTAAAAATAAAATACCAGCGTTAACGCAGGGGGACGAGCAGTTATTTTATGACAGTTACGAACAAAATACCGAAATACCCGCCGACGGAGCTACATTAAATAGTCTTGAAAAAGTTTTTAATAAAGTTACATCTGCTGTAAATGGTTCTCCCCCTAGTACAGTTGACAAGAAAGACCAACTCAAGAAAATACAAGATACATTGAAAAGCAATGTTAGCGCCGTTTCAAATGATTCCAGTGATGAATCGGATATTAATAGCAATCTATCTGAATAAATTATAAATCGGCATAATTTGTTTGCTCGACTACCGGCCCCATATATGCCATATTCTTATGAGATTCTAAACAAAACTTAGAACAGTAAATACGCCCCCTATATTCTATATATTGTTTGGTAACATCTCCACTAAAAATACTATTATATTGAGGCATTGAAAAACAATAGGGATAATTACATATTAAACTCCCACTTTGAACATTGGAAGCGTATATTGACCGTTCTTTATAGCAGCATAGACAATCACTAATTTTGTAGTATATTTTGACGAACCCATCACATATACAATTATTGCAACATAAATTGCCCATTATAATAATCAATTTATAGATAGCCTTAATATAAAATATTATAATAATCCACATAGCCCCCGCTGTGCCATAATAATATTAATTTTATAATATTAATTTATAATATTATTAGTAAACACAATTCGGGTGGTATAAATGAAATAGTACATGTAATAATTATATTAAAATCATATTGTATGGGTTTAAAGATAATTGAATTATTAATTATAATGCAATCATCTCCAGAATGTATATCGTCTCCACTTGTAAAATCCACAGATACAATTATAAGTGAATATGAAACCATCATACGTGATAAAAATACTCACAATATTAAACTAGAAAATCATGTTTCACATTTAAGTACCGAATATAAAGTAGCACATTCGTTAATAGATAAGCAATATGCGAAGATACGCTCGCTTAAAGAAGAGATTGACGATTTAAAGACGGATGATTCGGTCAGTGGAGATTCACACGATGGGCTCGGGTGGTGGAGTGGTGTTAATTTAGATCATGTTGAAATTGCGGCGTGGAAAGAATCTGATAAAAAGCTACGTAAGCAAATAACATATTTAGAATTTTTAAATAATCTTCTGAAACGTAAATTATCGTTTAGAGACGGAACCCTCGAAATGATACGGTCGGCTATAAATGGAAATACTCTAGTACGGCATAAAGATGCTGATGAATGCCATGATACTGGAGAACCCCCATCTGCCGCCAATAAAACTTATTACGAAGGTCCGGGTGAAACTATTTATCGCGACAATTTAGAAATCCCCCCACTAACCGATTTACCCGACACCATTGACCATATGGAGCGAAACTTCGATCAAGTATTACATAACTGGTCTACATCCTCAGCGATTCATAAAAATACTCAAACGGATTTTATACCAGGTCTATCGTCGTCCGACAATAAAGACGCGGACCAGTCTGTCGGAGATGATACTATAAACGATATACATGGGGATATTGACAGCTATCCCGGTTACGTCGAGAACACCCAGTCTATCATAGATATGCTAGACTACCCAGAAACGGAAGTTTCATTTAAAACAGTTTTCCCGCATTCGAGCGAACATACTTTTCGAAACTGTTGTCTTAATTTGGTATATGGCAAAATGACGTCATATAATCTATGGGAGGAAAGTAACACTTGCTATGATATAGATTATTGGAAGTCGTATTCGGGAGATCAGTCAACGTTGATACTTAATAGTTTAACTGCTAATTATAATAATGACTACCCCGATTTAAAAGGCATTGTTGATGCGTGGGCAGCGATATATGATAATCACATAGACAAGAGCAATATTATTATTTGCAAAATTGTAGAATGGTTATTTGGTTAATATACCTAAAATGGAACTAAAATGGTAATATTATATAATAATATTATATAATGCTATATAAAATAGTCGTGGTTATTATAATTATAAGTATAATTTATACTACTATAATTGGATTAGAAATGTCATTTAATGATGCTACGGAAAAAAGTAAACAGGCACTTGTAAAAAATTTTACAGTTACCCTTAGTTTACTTCCTGTATTTAAATATTATAGCGCCACTTGTCTTAAATTTATAGAACTGTTGGATTTTATAAGTTCTATATACGACACTAATATCAGCATGTATCATAATCCCAAAATATCTATAAAAATATTTCAACTATCGACAGACCCCGGGATTGCCTGGGATAGATTTTTATATATTGTTAAATATGCTAAACAGCGTAAAATTTTTATATGGATTTCGGCTGTTACACGTAATACATTAAATTATGAATATAGTTTTTTTATTAAAGTTAGAAAACTTGGCTTTAATAATGTGGGACTAACACTATCTACATATAATTCATCTGTCCATTGTAAACTTAATACTGTCCTTAATATGGGTGGGAATGTTCGCTTAGTAAAAGGAGTATATTCGGGAGATATCGCCGATTGGAGTATAGTCACGAATAATTATCTAATATGTGCTAAAAAACTAATTAATTCTGGTAATTATCACACGTTGGCCACTCACGATTTTGATATTTTATTAAAATTATACCACTACCGACCAAATTTTATAAATACCATTGATTTGGCTTTTTTTCACCACGCCGAGGATTATGTAAATCATATGTTAATGAAAATGCCTTTTGTTCCAAAATACAAAACATTTTATATAGCATATGGTAACTATAGTGACTATCTCCAGAGCAATATATTCAACGTAGATATTGCCAGAAGTTTTAAACGACGGATGCGTGGTGCTCTGTATTAAATTAATTATACCGTATTAAAGATTTATATCACATTATATATAATGATTACTTCGGGTAATAAGGATAGACCAGATAATGATAGACCAGATAATGATAGACCGGATAAGGATATAGAAGAGTGTTGGTTTGGAATTAAAATAGCTGTTCGAAATTGTTTTAGTTCTATTAAAATTGAACCGAATATTGATCTGAAATCAATGAGCGATATACTCAATGATTTACAAACTAACGAAAATTATGTTGAAATTGAGAAGAATATTTTGGCTAATATTAGCAGTATTTGTAAACAGTATATTGTACATAATGTAGATACATATCATTCACATTTATTAGATGTTCATATTAGACGATGGAATAATTTAACTACAAAATATCAGTTTTTCGAAAACCAAAATATTATGAATGTTGTAGATAATTGTGTGTATTTTTATATTTATTATAAAGTTATTACTAATAAAGATAAATATCCACAACTTTTAAAGGATTTTACGGGGATCACAGAGTTACCAAGTATCTCGCGAATTATTGACGTATCCATCGCAAATAACTATCCATATATACTTGATAAATGCAATAAAATTACATGCGTTGCTACATATGTCAACTGTAAATATTCAGTCGATTGTTATAAAAATACACAAGGAAGTAAAATTATAGCATATTTAAATAATCATTGGTATTCTGAATAAATATATAATTTACAACTATACGTATTAATTATTATACGTATTAATTGTTATACGTATTAATTATTAGGAGAATATGATTTATTTTTTAGAAATTTAAAGATGCTTTTAAATTTAAGGTAAGGATTTTATTTTATACAGTAATAATATATGGGTATAATATTATCTTGCTGTAAGCCACACCATAAATCCACTCAAAAATCCGAAAAAGAATACTTTCAAGAAATATTTGATGGATTGGATTTAGATGGTAGTCAAACTTTAGACGCGAATGAGTTGAAAACTATATGGGAAATTGTCAAACGCCAACGAATTGCTAATTTACATAAACAGTTAGCAACGTACTCTTCTGATAAAAACAAAGAGATATCTGATATGAATTCGCTGGAGTCCGACCATTTATTAAAAGATAGTGATAAATATGATTTAAAGCATTTTATGCTTATTATAAAACAATTGAAAATGTCGCAAGAGGAATTACACAACTTTTGGATAAATACTAAAAAAAATGAAGTAGATAACCTCAATAAATTACTGGCGGAATATAAGTAACAAGTTTGGCGATGTAAATTCTTATTTACTAGCAGTATATTTAGATGATCCCGCCGCATGAACAACTCTTACTTTCGAGCGCATGCGCCAATCATATCCAGTGGCTTTTTCTGACATAACATATACGTCACCATGTCCGATATTAATATCAATTGGTTGTAATGTATGCTCTGATGAACCGGGTAGTCGCCAATGGTATCGTAATACGGTCGGTTTTCCCAGAGATAAACAAATCACAACTTTTCGCTCACTATCCCCGTGATAACCAATCCCACTTGTTTTATTATAATAACAGTTACCTTCAGCTTCTAGGTTTGAAGCATGTGTTTCTCCAAGTGTTTCTACTAAACCTTCACGAAATTGCGAAAGATTTGGCAATGAATTAAATGATGCGATACTACATTGGCGATAATCTTCGCTATGTGGAACATCCGTAGCAGCCGACGAACTAAATACAATATTATAGCGGGCTCTTTTATGAAGTGTTTTTTTTCGTCGATTATCATAGAATTGTTTATCATAATCGACATTTCGCTGTTCCGCCAATAAAGAATCCGCGCAAATTCCGCCAATAATATGTGCCCCACCCCGAATGACAAGAACGGCGGCATCTGTTGAGCTATCTTTTAAGTGGTCTGGTAGAGCGGATGAAACCGATATCACTTTAGCAATATCTAGTGAATGTATTCTATTTAGATTTTCGGCTATTTGATGAAGTTCCAGAACAGAATAACCATTTGTACGTCTACCCGAGCCATACTCTTGACCACCGACGTGTAAAATTGCTACTTCACCAAAGGTAATTGCGTAGCGAACATCACATCCGGTTGGCGCTATAGTAGGTATATCTAAGACGTGTAGTTGGTCTGACATTTTATTAATAAAATAATAATTATATTAACAAAATCAAATTTTAACCGAATTTATATCCTAGAAGTTAGGATATACCAGTAAATTACTATAACTCTATTCAATGATCCTTATCCAATTTATTTAATTACCACCGACGGCGCAAGTAATATGATAAAATCACGTTGTTAATATTTATTGAAAAAATGCGGGGTTTTCCGCTTAGAAATCTCATAATTTGGGGGATCAAGGCCCATGTAATACATATCCCCAACACATTTAGCATCTGGTGAAAGTAATACGCAAATTTTACACGTTTTATCCTGATTGTCTCCTGGAAGTAATTCAAGGTCAGATGGACGATGAATCCAATGGGACGGACGATGATCCTTTAGATGTACACCGCATAGGTGAACTAGTTTACGAAGACCTGGGTCCACAAACGTATGGCAGTCGGGGCGGACATATTTACATATGTCGCATATACGAGGCATTTTTATTAATATAAGATATTATTTCAGATTGAACATCAAATTTACACAGTTTAAATTATGAAATATAGTATCATTTAAAATGTTCATTAATAACCTCTATATAAAATCGCATGGTTGGAACAAACTGCAATATCTCTGTTAAAATACTTTCCATTAAATCTTTAGTAATTATTTTGTCCATTTTTTTTATGGAGTCTGTTTTAACATATTTTTCCAAATACATCCATGAATATGTTTCATCACTGATACCTATAAATTGACCTATATTTAACGCAATTTGAAGTAATTTACGCAATGTTATATCATTAGATTCAGTTGGTAATCTAACAGTTTGAATTAAAAAATGGTTTTGTTCATTTACCGTTTCCTTTCCATATCCATTTACGGTTTTTTCCGGTAACAACATAATGGTATTATAATTTTTTTGGTTCATTTTTTTCCAATTCCCATATGTAGTTGTATCATATTGTTGTAATATATTCTTTATGGGTTTCCAAAAGGCTAATCCACTGGCCTTTTTATTTTCAACACGTAATTGTTTAGATGAAAGCACAATCATGTGAAACAACATATGTAAGTTTTCCATTATAATGTAATTGTATATTTTATTAATTGGTTAGACGCAATTAATATGATATAATTAGTAATCATTACTCATCTGATAGTTGTCCTCATAAAATGGTTTATGAGGACTGTTCGCGAACAGTCCCGAATGTTGTCTTACTAGGCCTTTACACCCCATAAGTTGGTTCATTACTATATTTAATAATACTTCGGTTTTTTGATTTATCTAAAAATATTTATTTTTCATATTGTTATATACTTAAATTATAATATAAGTATATAGCTATTTATTGAAATAAGTTTATACATGAATAAACCCGTATCTTCCAAACAAAAATATTTATATACTAAAATGAATTATATTAAAGAGGCTCTACCCAGACTATATACTCTAATTTCTAATAAAGATTCGTATGTAAACACTTATAGACAATTACGAAGTATTGAAAAAGACTTATGGTATCTCGCACCGGAATTGTTAGATCAATTATGGCTTGATGTAAATATGATATTACTATCTACAATACCCATACAACCAGATTCACCTATATGTGTAACTCATATACATTCTATATATAATACAACCACTGAAAAATTAAATA